>ENA-OQKC01000389-OQKC01000389.1-human-gut-metagenome-genome-assembly--contig:-NODE-389-length-18770-cov-3.668186_pt1 | contig 18770 bp, 17 predicted proteins | sample MGYA00242774_ERZ504790 | MGnify/ENA primary metagenome ERZ504790 (study PRJEB26092, sample SAMD00036419) | human gut metagenome | host: Homo sapiens | study: EMG produced TPA metagenomics assembly of...
GGAATGACAGGTATGGAAGCTGCGCGCAGGATCCGAAGACAGTCCGATAACTGCATCCTTGTTTTTGTCACTACCAGCAGTGATTTCGCTGTGGAAAGCTATGATGTAGGAGCCTCCTATTATCTTCTGAAACCATTTCAGCCAGAAAAACTCTGTTCCATTCTGGATTCCTTTCAATCCAGGCATTTACTGGCATCCCGTTACATTGAAGTCGTTTCTGACCGGGTTCCCATCCGGGTCCCTCTGCGCAGTATTTTATATGCAGATACATTCCGAAATGCAGTGTGCCTTCATACCGACGCCGGTCCGGTCCGGTCTTATCTTACCTTTCACAAATTTGAGGAGCAGATCCGGGACTGTCCCAATTTTCTCTCCTGTTACCGTGGCTGTGTCGTCAATATGGACCGTATACAGGAAGCTTCTGAAGAAGGCTTTCTTCTGGACAACGGGGAGGTCGTCCAGATCCGGAAACGTGGCTCTTCTGCTATCCGTAAAGCCTATCTTCAGTATCTCTTTGCGTCAGATGAAGAAATATCTCAGCTTTAAAAATGCCATTTTCAGACTGAAAATCCGCAAACCCTCCATAACGTGCCGCAATTTCCATGATCGACGCAGTTCCGATCCCCTGTCCGGAATGCTTACCTGAAAAAAATCCTGTTTTATTTCTGCGTAAGGGATCTGTGCAGCTGTTTTCTTCTTTTATAAGAAGTTTATTATTTCTGGTACGTATCTGTACACGGACAAATCTGGAACTGCCTTTCGGACAAAGCTGTGCCGCTTCTATGGCATTTTCCAGAAGATTTCCAAAGAGACGACAAAAATCTGTATCCTGGATCCCTGTTTTTTCCGGTGCCTCTACCTGACACTGAAAAACGATCCCGTTTTTCTGCATAGTTCTTCATAATAATGTAAGATCGCATCGGCAACCTGATTTTTACAGTAAGAATGATAGGTCAAACGTTCCTGGAATTCACGGGTATACCGGCAAAGGTATTTCTGCATTTCTCCATACTGCTCACGTTCCAGTAATGCAGACAGAACACGAAGGTGCTGACGCATATCATGACGGACACGGCTGGTTTCTTCCATCTGTTCTTTTAATCGGTCGTAATGATTTTTCTGGGCAAGGAGACGAAGTTCAGTCTGATGACTATATACCTCATAAGTCAGACTGATCTTATATGCTTCTGACAGGTCTCTCCACAGAACACAGCCAAACGCAGCTGTCAGTATCAGCCCACCTGTCTCCGGGAAACCTCCTCCCAAAATCGGCTCATAAAGATACCCTATCCGATCTGCCACAAGGGAACAGGCATAAATCGTTGTTCCCACCAAAACGATCTTTCCATATCTGCAATCTGTTTCTCCAAAAGTATTGAGCAGCATATAGATCGCTGCCACCCATTTGACTGCCTCACTGATCCAGACAACATCATAAAGAAGCCTGGCTGAAGGAAGTATATCCGCAAAAATCTCCAGAAAGAAAGCTACTACGATCCAGAGATCGATCAAAAGAAACAGATATATGCCCCTTTTTTTTCCTATAATACAATCCTCAAGCCGGATCATGCAGGAAAGGATCAGATAATAGATCATAGTTTCCAGGGCATACCAGGGCTTTGTGGGAAGAAGAAAAAAATTATGTACCAGGGAGCATAACGAATATCCTGCCACACAGAGACAGACCAGATTAAAAATAGCAAATTCTTTTGTCCTGGTTCTGACATGTACCATAAGAGTCCCAAACATGATACAGATACAGAACGCAATGGCACAGCCGCTTCCGAGTACCCGCAGTCCTCTCTGTATGCTTACACGAACCGGAGATCCCAAAACCGGAATAGCCTGGATTCCGGGTCTGATATGGCTTTTGTCTGCTACTGCTATGACAATCTCCACAACCCCGGATCCCTGAAACGTAAAAACACGGTTCATGATCCGGTCCATATAGGTTTTTTCGTCAGGATCCCCCACTTCCCCGGCCAGTTCTCCATTGATATAGATTCGGTATGCGGAAAAAACCTCCGCCATAGATATCGCCCAGATTTTTTCCTCTTCGGGCAGGATCAGAAACATCCGGTATGTCCCACATCCATACGTAGAAGCCTCTTTATTCCCCAGTTCCATTTCATTACGTTCTCCGATCGAAATATAACAACTGTAATATCCTGGATCCTTTTTCAGCATCTCAGGTGTAAGCAGCTTTCCCGGAAAATATTGCCATTCCCTGGCAAGATAATGTAGCTTTGCCGCCGCATCTTTATCATCCAGACAAAGGATTCCCTGAATGGGCTGCTCGCCTTTCGCTGTATATTCATTATTTATGAGATACATCATAAAAAAAGCAGTCATAGATAACACCACAGTAAGTCCAAAGATCAGGGTCCATTGCCTACTTTTCTCCTTTATGACTGTCACCTCGCTTTCCGGATCTGCTTCGGATTCCTACGATCAGCACTGTTATCATTGTTGCTGTCGTCAGGACTGCCACTGCAAAAGGATTCTCTTCTATATCATCTATTTTCCGACCTCTTACGCAGAAGATTCCTGTCTCGTCCGTGTCAACGATCAGAAGATCCTGCTTTTTATCCAGGAATGTCTTTAGTTTTCTTCCTCTGGAATCCGTAATTTCCATAGTTTCCGGACCTCCGTTGGGAAACATCGCTTTTACCGGTATCATGATCCGGCTCCCCGGAATATCCGTGATCTTCTGAGTGCCTTTATAGATCTTTATTTCATATGAATGATTGGAAACCTTTTGTACCAGTGCCTGTATTGTACCATTCTCTGCTACCTTCCAACTTTGTGCCACAGAAGCAGGGATACGAAGACTGATTCCTTCTTTTTCAAAATTTATATCTCCCATATATTTCAGGATCAGATCCAGACGTTTTCCACTGATCACAGTCCATTTTTCAGTAACAACTTCTGTTACCTTTCTGGCCGGCTGCTGCACTTCAGGTTCAGCCCGTACAGTTCTCGCGTTATAAATCATACCGACACACAGCGCAATAACTTCAAGTATCAACCAAAAACCATATCGTATTGTTTTTTGCAGATTATACATATCTGGTCATCCCCATTACATATGTTTCATCTATCTGCATCCAGAATACCTCTTTTTCAGCTTTCAGGCAATCAAATCTATACGTAATAAATCGACATCTTTCGAACAAAACAAAGGTGCTGATCACTGCTATTACACAGAATCAGCACCTTTTCATATATCGTTATTTCTTTTTCTGCATACCTGGAAATCGCCGAAAATAATAGATGACAAACAGTACCGCAGTAATTATCCAGGACACCGGATAACTGAGCATGATACTGTCGATCCCCGGATGAGATCTTACAAAGGCAAACAACCAGATGATACGTAAAAGACAGACTCCTCCACAGGTCAGGATCATAGGAACCAGTACTCTTCCGGCACCACGCAGCGCTCCGGAAAGAATTCCGATCACAACATAAATAGCATAGGACGGAATCAGGAAACGGATCATATGCACCCCAATGTCTACAACCACCTGATCGGTTGTAAACAAATGGTAGATCGGATTTGCGAACAGAATAAGTGCTCCGCTTACAATAAACGCCGAAATGTATGCCATCACCATACAGACGCGGACACTTTTTCGCATGCGGTGGTATTTTCCGGCACCATAATTCTGTCCCACAAAGGTGGTAATTGAGATGGCAAAAGCATTGCATACCATCCAGAACACCGCATCAATCTTTCCCATAGTTCCCCAGGCTGCCACTGTGTCAGTCCCCAGTTCATTGACAAAAATCTGAATGGTGAGATTGGCAATATTATACATCACCGATTCCAGTCCTGCCGGAAGTCCAATCCTGAGAACTGCCCCCAAAGACCGGAGATCAAAACGGATCTCATGAAATTCCAGACGATAAATATCCTCTGCGCGCATCAGGAACCAGGTTACAAGGATGGCACTGACTGCCTGGCAGCTGACTGTTGCAAGTGCAACACCGAGGACTCCCATATGGAAGATCACTACAAATACAACATCCAGCAAAATATTCAACAAACAGGTAATGATCAGCACATAGAGCGGTCTTTTGGAATCTCCTACCGCTCTTAGGATACTGGATACCATGTTGTAGACCAGATTGAAAAATGTTCCCGCAAAATAGATATGCAGGTACAGCACAGAATCGGGAATTACTTCTGCCGGTGTTTTCATCAGGTGAAGGATCGGCTCAGCCAGGATAAAACCTGCTGTTCCCACAATAATACTGGCAGCCAGGCAGAAGATCATGGATGTGTGAAGTGCTTTTTTAAGGTTTTTGTGGTCTTTCGCTCCGTAAAACTGAGAAATCACTACAGACGCACCGGAACATAAACCTACAAAAAAACCTACGATGAGATTCACGATCATACTGGATGAGCCTCCTACTGCTGCCAATGCTTCTTTTCCCACAAAGCGGCCTACTACAACTGTATCGGCAGTATTGTAGATCTGCTGGAACAGAGTTCCAAACAAGATCGGAAAAAAGAATATCAGAAGCTGCTTCCAGATCACACCCTCTGTGATCTGGTTCACGGCGGTATTTTTCTGATTCTTGTTCTGTTTCATATTTTTTTATTTCCCCCCAGAGTATAAAAAAAGCCGGTATACTTATCTCAGCATACCAGACTCTTTTCGCATCATATATTGACTGTCTAATTAAAATTAGTCCTCAACTTTGATGATTTCCTTCTTATTGTAGCTTCCGCAAGCTTTGCAAACTCTGTGTGGCATCATAAGTGCTCCACATTTGCTACATTTAACAAGGTTCATAGCGCTCATTTTCCAGTTCGCTCTTCTCTTGTCACGTCTAGCTTTGGAAGATTTGTTCTTAGGACAAATGGACATAGGTTACACCTCCTTAAATTTACTGAATATATCACTGATAGCTGCCATGCGGGGATCCTTAGGCTCCTCCTTGCATCCGCAGGGACCTTCGTTCAGGTTCTTCCCGCAGCGGCTGCAGATACCTTTACAGTCTTCTTTACATAAGACCTTTAAAGGCCAGCATATCAATACCTCAAGATAGACCAACCGGTCCACATCCAGGTTCATACCTGTGAGATAGCTGCTTTCATCCAGATCATTGACACGCTCTTCATCAGAAAGCTTCATATCGAGCTTCTTCTTAAATTCCAGCGGTATCTCGACGGCTACTGTCTCAAGACAGCGGTCACATGGAATGCCCACTGTGATCTTACCAGTTCCTGTAAGCTCAAGAACCTTATCACCGGTATTGGTGATCGTAAGCTCTACCGGTTCCTTCGCAAGTACCGGAAAACTTCCCATCTGAAAATCAATCTTCTCCAGTTCAGGAGCAACTGATTCCTGGATCGTCTTGCCATCACAGGAAGAAATGTCTAATAAATGAATCTGCATAAGTCTCTCCTATCCACACTCAATCCATTATACATATGGTCTTGTGATTTGTCAACGTTATTTTCGGGAAAATATTACATTTTTTTAATTTTTGTTACTGTTGGCTTAATCAGAAATTCGGGGTAAATTACGGGGGTGGACCTTTAATTGTCCGCCCCCCGAATGTATACTGCTGATCCACAGTAATATATAATTCTGCCTGATTACCGATCATGCCCGAACGGTTCTGTACCGGTACTGAAACAGCTGATTATACCAGTGCTACAGTCTCACGGCAGATTGCAAGCTCCTCGTTTGTCGGGATAACTGCAACCTTAACCTTGGAGTCCGGTGTGGAGATCACGATTTCCTCGCCACGATGTCCGTTAGCATCTTTGTCAAGTGTTACGCCAAGGTATCCGAGATAGCTGACAACCTTCTCACGTACCGGGATCGCATTCTCACCGATACCTGCTGTGAAGACGATCGCGTCAACACCATTCATTGCTGCAACATATCCGCCTACGAATTTAGCGATGCTATAGCAGAGAACGTCGATGGCATTAGCTGCATCCTCGTTTCCGCCTTCAGCTGCCTCGTTGAGGTCACGGAAGTCGCTGGAAAGTCCGCCGGAAAGTCCGAGAAGACCAGATTTCTTGTTGAGTACATTCATAACGCCCTCAATGTCCAGGTTCTCTTTCTTAGCAATGAACTCCATGATAGCCGGATCGATGTTACCGGAACGAGTTCCCATAACAACACCTTCAAGTGGTGTAAGACCCATTGTTGTATCTACACATTTGCCATTTACAACTGCGCTGATGGAAGATCCGTTTCCAAGGTGGCAGACGATAACTTTGGAGTTGTCTTTGTCAAGGCCAAGGAAATCAACAGCTCTCTTGGATACGAAGCTGTGGGATGTTCCGTGGAAACCGTATCTTCTTACTTTATATTTCTTGTAGAAGTCAAGCGGAAGTCCATAGAGATATGCTTTAGCAGGCATTGTCTGATGGAAAGCGGTATCAAATACGCCTACCTGTGGTACGCCTGGCATAAGCTCTGCACATACACGGATACCAATGAGGTTAGCCGGGTTGTGGAGCGGTGCAAGGTCATTGCACTCTTCTACTGCTTTGATCATCTCGTCTGTGATCACTGCAGAAGAAGCAAATTTCTCGCCTCCGTGTACGACACGATGTCCAATCGCATTAACCTCTTTAAGGCTTCCGATCGCACCTGTTTTATCGTTTGTAAGAGCATCCAGTACCATCTGGATTGCTTCTTTATGTGTTGGCATAGCTGCCTCTGTGATCTCTTTGTCACATCCGGCTTTCTGATATACCAGTCTTCCGTCAATACCGATTCTCTCGCAGAGACCCTTTGCAAGTACATTCTCTGTCTCAGAATCGATTAACTGATATTTTAATGAAGAACTTCCACAGTTGATAACTAATACGTTCATGATTTAACTCTCCTGATCTTTTAATAATTATTTATCCTCTGCCTGGCACTGTACTGCTGTGATCGCTACAACACCTACGATATCATCTGCAGAGCATCCGCGAGACAGGTCGTTTACAGGTTTTGCGATACCCTGTGTAACAGGTCCGTATGCTTCTGCTTTACCAAGACGCTGAGCAAGCTTGTATCCGATGTTACCTGCATCAAGGTCTGGGAATACAAGTACGTTAGCTTTACCTGCTACTTCGCTTCCCGGTGCTTTGGATGCGCCTACGCTTGGAACGATAGCTGCATCAAGCTGGAACTCTCCGTCAAGTTTAAGCTCCGGATGCTCCTCTTTGGCAATTCTTGTAGCCTCTACGACTTTATCTACGTCAGGATGCTTTGCACTTCCCTTAGTGGAGTGGGAAAGCATAGCTACGATCGGCTCCTCCTGAACAAGAAGCTTAAAGGACTCAGCAGAAGATGCTGCGATCGCAGAAAGCTCATCCGGAGTCGGGTTCTGGTTCAGACCGGAATCAGCAAATACGAATGCACCGTTTGCACCATACTCGCAATCCGGAACAACGATCAGGAAGAATGCGGATACAAGCTTGGTTCCCGGTTTTGTCTTCAGGATCTGAAGGCATGGACGAAGTGTATCTGCTGTAGAATGGCATGCACCGGATACCATACCGTCTGCATCCCCCATCTTAACCATCATTACGCCATAGTATGGGTACTGAGTATGAAGGATCTCTTTCGCTTTCTCAGGTGTCATTCCCTTCTTTGCTCTCAGCTCTACAAATTTATCAATATATGCCTGAGTTCTGTCAGATTTCTCCGGATCTACGATCTGTGCACCGGAAATATCAAAGCCGCCCTCTGCAGCTTTCTTGTTGATCTCTTCCTCATTACCGATGAGGATGATCTTTGCAACTCCCTCTTTCAGAATCTTGTCAGTTGCCTCAAGAGTTCTCATATCCTCTGTCTCTGGCAGTACAATTGTTTTTACGCTTTCTTTTGCTCTTTTTTTAAGCAGTTCAACAAATCCCATGATTAAATGGCTCCTTTCTTGATGTAACAAAAACGCTAGTGTCTGTTCGGGCACTACACTATGTTTATTATACCCCCTTACCCTTTTCTTTTCAAGCGTTTCATTGTCAGAAAATGGCTATACTGCGTATTTTTTGAAGTGCAATTGTTACTGTTTACCGACAATGTTCTGCGATGTGTTTTTTGTGGATAAAGATCACAGATGGCCCGAGGATTTCGGCGCATAATTATAAATTTGCGTGATTTCTGTATCTCACAAAGGGTGTTGCTGGGCCCAGAGCGGACAGCAGCATTCGGGTTTATGGCAGCAAAACAGATTTCGAATGCCGCTTAACTTTTTACATTGCTTATGTTAAAATAGCACCATTATTATAATATAAGAACTTATTTCAAGATTTGAATTTTCAGAAACGGCAGGTACTTTTTTATATGAAAGTTGTTGGAATCATTGCAGAATATAACCCATTTCACAAAGGTCACGAATACCAGATCCGCTATGCCCGGGAGATCCTTGGTGCCGATTATATTGTGATCGCCATGAGCGGGGATTTTGTCCAAAGAGGGGCTCCTGCCCTTATGGAAAAACATCTCCGGGCTGAGATGGCTCTTCTCGGAAGCGCCGATCTGATCCTGGAAATGCCGGTACAGACAGCAACGGCCAGTGCGGAAGGATTTGCCGCAGGTGGCGTAAGCCTTCTTGACGGGCTTGGTGTTGTAGATGAGCTATGTTTCGGAAGTGAATGCGGAGATACAGAGACTCTTAATGAATATTGCACAGATTCTTATAAAGGAACCGTTTGAATACCGCAAACTCCTTCAGCAGAATCTTCGTACCGGAATGAGTTTTCCTGCTGCAAGAAGCAGTGCTTTGATCCGTTACATGCGAGAAAAAGCCACTTCCGTGCATAACACATTCGGCGTTTCATCAGAACATATTGAACTCATTCTTTCTTCTCCCAATAACATCCTGGGAATCGAATACTGCAAAGCGCTTCTCCGTCTTAACAGCCGTATCCTTCCTCATGCACTTTTAAGAAAGGGATGTGGTTATCATGATACGGATTTTTCTCTTCTTTCCGACGAAGAATTTCCCTCTGCTTCCGGCATCCGGAGCCTTATGAAAAAATCCGAAGGAACTGTGCAGTCTGCTGATCTTTCCCGGTTGATCCCTTCTGCTTCCCTTCCGGGATTCCTGGATTCTCTCAAAAAAGGAGCATGGCTTTCTGACTCAGCACTGGATCTTCCTCTGCATTACAAACTGCTTCTGGAATCCGAAGAAACTTTAAAAATGTATCCGGAGCTTTCGGATGCACTGATCCGGCGTATCCTGAAATCCCGAAATCAATATGAAGGTTTTTCCCAGTTTGCGGATCTTTTGAAAACACGGGATATTACCCGTTCTGCTATCTGCCGCAGCCTTGTCCGGATCTTTCTTGACCAAAAAACACAGCACCCGGACACATTCCCTATGCCCGGGTACTTGGCTTTCAAAAAAACAGCGCTCCGCTTCTCAGCCAGATCAAGAAAAACTCCTCGATCCCGCTGATCACCAAAGCCGCCGATGCATCTGCGATCCTCGATGAAACTGCGCTTCGACTTTTTAATGAAACCTGTGCGGCTTCCAATCTTTACGAAATGCTTCTCTGCCACAAAACAGGTCAGCCTTTCATCCACGAGATGAAAAAGCCGCTGCGGATCATTTAAGCTCCACAGCGGCTTGAACGCTGATAAGTAATCTTTTCATGGCTTGAGATCGGATTTTGAACAACTTTCAGTTATTCAGTTTAATCCGCTTTTTCGGATCGCTTCCACTGCTTCCCGGATCTTCTCCGGCGGAAGTACCAGGGCGAAACGTACGTAGCCCTCTCCGTGGGGACCAAAGCTTGCTCCCGGAGTCACGATGACGCCGGCCTTTTCCATCAGTTCCATACAGAATGCCATGCTGTCGGTGCGGCCACCCGGGATCTTCGCCCAGACAAACATGGTGCCTTTTCCATTTGGAAGTTCCCATCCGATATCACGAAGTCCCTGGCAGAGAGCATCTCTTCTCTCCTGGTACTTCTGACACTGTTCTTTTACGCTGTCCAGCGGTCCCTGAAGTGCTGCAATAGCTGCTTTCTGAAGCGGCAGGAACATGCCGAAGTCGATCTGGCTTCTCAATTTGCGGAGCGCTGCGATCACATCCGGCCGGCCTACCAGAAAGCTAAGTCTTGCGCCTGTAACATTGAAGGATTTGGAAAGACTGAAAAATTCCACGCCAATATCTTTCGCTCCCGGAGTGGCCAAAAAACTTCCTCCAAATGCCCCGTCAAAAATAATATCGCTGTACGCATTATCATGAATGATCAGAATATCATATTTTTTCGCAAATTCCACGATTTCTTCGTAAAGTCCCGGAGTGGCAATGCTTCCTACCGGGTTGGACGGCAGGGATACTACCATATATTTAGCCTTATTCGCTATTTCTTCCGGAATTCCCTTTACATAGGGAAGAAAATCATGCTCTGCAACCAGCGGATAATAGTAAGGAACTGCTCCTGCCATCAGACTTCCTGCTGCAAATACGGGATAGCACGGATCCGGAAGAAGTACTGTATCTCCCTCATCACAAAGCGCCATGCCAAGATGCCCCATTCCTTCCTGGCTTCCATAAACAGTCATTACCATGTCCGGTGTCAGTTCCACATCAAAACGTTTCTTATAATAAATACAGACTGCATCCAGAAGCTCCGGCAGATCACGGAGACTGTATTTCCAGTTGTTGTCATCCATAGCTGCTTCCGCTACAGCTTTCTTGATATATTCCGGAGTCTTGAAATCCGGAGTTCCCACACTCATGTTATAGATCTTCATGCCCTGTGCTTCCAGCTCCATACGCCGGTTGTTCAGAGCAGCAAAAATTTCATCTCCAAATCGGTCCAGTCTTTTTGAAAACTGCATGTCATTCGTCCCTCTTCCATAATAAAATCAAACGGATATTCGCAATCCGCTTCGCTACTTGCTCATAAATGAAATCACAAAGTGATTTCATTTATTTTATCACGGTAACGTAACATACTCAAGAATTTTCATAAAAAAAGAACCATCACCTGTGTAAAGCGGCTATTCATTTTCCACTTTACACATGATCGGTAACGGTTCTTCATTATTTATTCCGTTTATTCAGACAAAAGAATACGGTCATTATCCAAAGCCTTGCCCACTCCCGTTTTAAATTTCTCAAGAAGGCCATCCACGGTCATATCCTTCTTCTCTTCCCCTCCGATATCCAGCACGATATTGCCGGAGTCCATCATCAGGATACGGTTACCAAGATCAATTGCTGACTGCATATTGTGTGTGATCATCAGACAGGTCAGCTGATTTTCTTCCACGATCCGTCTGGTGAGATTAAGGACTTTCTCAGCAGTTCCCGGATCAAGGGCTGCAGTATGCTCGTCCAGAAGAAGTAATTTCGGCGGATTCATGGTTGCCATCAAAAGCGTCAGCGCTTGTCTCTGTCCACCGGAAAGAAGACCTACCGGATGGCTCATCCGCTCTTCCAGCCCAATGTCCAACTTCTTTAATTCCTCACGAAAACGTTCTTTTTCCTGCCGGGTCGTGCGGGAAAGCCACCCACCCTTGCCGGCTGCAAGTGCAAGATTCTCTTCGATCGTCATTCCCGGTGCAGTACCACGCATCGGATCCTGATAAAGACGTCCGATCTCTTTTGCGCGTGCATGCTGCGGCATAAATGTGATATCCCTGCCATCCAGCTCGATCGAACCGGCATCTGTAAGAAAATCACCGCAGATCGCATTAAAAAGTGTTGATTTTCCTGCACCATTGGAACCGATGATCGTAGCAAAGTCGCCTTTTTTCAGTTCCAGGGAAAGATCTGTGATCGCCTTTTTTTCGTTTACGGTTCCCGGATTAAATGTTTTTGAAATATGGCTGATTTTCAGCATGAATCATCTTCCTCCTTTTGTATGAGTCATTCTTCTTCGGATCTGCGGCCACTGTTTCTTAAGATACGGACCGGAAATTGCAAGAACAACGATCACAGAGGATACCAGCTTCAGCATAAATGCCGGCATATTGAACCGAAGTGCGATGGTATACACAAGGCGGAAGATAAAGGAACCAAGCACCATTCCCACCGCTCTCGCAAAAATTCCTCCATGTTCCGAGAAGAGTACCTCCGATCAGCAAGGATGCCAGTGCGATGGTGACCATACCCTGACCGATGTTGATATCTACGGATTTCTGTGACTGAGACAGAAGACATCCGGAAAGTGCGGTAAATGCATTTGCCACGCAAAGGCCGATGACCGTTGTAAAGACCGGATTGATGGAGGAAGATTTTACCATATCAGAATTATTTCCGGTTGCCCGGATCGCAAGACCAAGTCTTGTTTTCAGAAAGAATACCAGAAATACGATCACGAGGATCACTGCGATAGCTGCAATGAGGATATCTTCCCTACCTTTTAACGCTGTACCTGCAAGCGCATCCTTCATCATGGTAAATACTGTGGTCGTCCGATTCATATTGATCAGGGATGACCCTCCCATGACCGCGATATTTACGGAATATAATGCAGTATTTACAATAATACCTGCAAGCAGGCTGTCTACCCCCAGCTTCGTCTGCAGGATAGCCGTTACAAATCCTGATGTAACACCTGCTGCCATGGCTGCCGCAATGGACAGAAACGGATGTCCGCTTACAGCAACTACGGCTCCTACAGCGGCCCCGAAGGTAAAGCAGCCATCTGTAGAAAGGTCGCAGACATTCAGCATGGAATAACTAAGGAACAAAGCAAGAACTGTCAGAGAACAGATCAGTCCAAGCTTCAGGGCAGTCTCCCCGAGGGAGAGCATAGTTGCAATCGTCACAGTGATTTCCTCCAATTGGATTTATTTCATAACTGCTCACAAAAGTGAGCGGTTAATTTATTTTGATTCTACTTCATCAAAGCTTTCTGCAGTTGTGATCTCATTTACCTGTGTGCAGAGAGGCTCAAATGCCTTCTTTACGGTATCGAAATCAAGTCCAAGTGCCTTGCAGGTTTCTGTATTAACTGTTGCAGTACCATTGTCAAAGGTTTCAACAGCTGTCTTAGACGGATCCGCATTATCTATCAGGATGTCAGCGATCATATCGGCTGTTTTCTGTCCCAGATTTGCATAATCAACACCATATCCTACAAAGGCACCATTTAATGCAAAGGAGTCGGCACCTGTGTAGTGCGGGATTCCTGCGTCGATGAATTTTTCATAAATAGAAAGCTCTGCTGTCATGATGGTGTTGTCCGTAGGTGTAAATACGGCATCCACACCGTCAGCGATCAGTGCATCTGCTGCGAGCTGGACTTCATCGGTAGTGGTTCCGGTACGCTCTACATATTCGATTCCCTCTTTATCCAGATAATCTTTTGCTTCCTGGATCGCTGTTGTGGAGGAATCCTGTCCGACATCATAGAGAAGACCGATCTTCTTTACATCCGGATTCTGTGCCTGGATCAGCTTCATGATAGAAGAAGTATCCAGGTAATCGCTGGTTCCTGTGATATTTGCACCAGGAGCATCCAGAGAATCTACAAGACCGGAGCCAACCGGATCAGATACTGCGGAGAAACAACCGGGTGTATCGCTTCCCTCTGTAGCGGACTGCATACGCATTGCCACCGGTGTAGCCACACCAACCATCAGGTCAACCTTATCCGCCTGAAAATCTGAAATGATCTGTTCCATAACACTGGCATCTGCATTACAGTTATCATAAGACACATCAAATGTGACACCCTTTTCTTTGCCAAGCTCCTCCAGACGGGACTGGATGTTGTCTACGATCTGGTTCAGGGAAGCATCATCTACATAATTGCAGATGCCCACTTTAAAATCCTCCGCCATAACCGGGCTTGTCATCATCATAGTTGTTGCTGCTACTGCTGCTGCGATCACTAACATTCTTTTTTTCATGGTTTTGTTCTCCCTTCTTATTTCCGCTTATGATTACCTTTTGTACACCTTGCGGTCTGCTTTTCCGGAACAACTTTCATGCAACAGAATCGCTTTTCCTGTAACACAAAAACCGTCCCAAGCTTATATCATGCTTGAGACGGTAATAAAAGTTCTTTATTATCGCGGTACCACTCAAATTGACGAATCGTCCACTTTCCGGTGTACTAACATACACTCCTCATTGGTAACGGGTTCGGTTCCCGTCGGCGCCTACTGTACAGATAAATAGTTCGGGCCGCCCTCGAAAGTCCATTCAACATCTGGTCCCCTGCGGATTTCCACCATCACCGCTCTCTGTGAAGCTTCCTGAAATGTTTACTTCTCTTTCTCACTGGTTTGTTTTTTAAGTTGTGTTTACTTTAGCACATCAACGTGAGTCTGTCAAGTCCAAAAATAAAATTAATTCTTAAAGCTGTGGATTGGTGCCGGGATCCTTCCACCTCTCTGTACAAATGCATCACAGGAGAAGGAATTTACTGGCATGATCGGAGCATAGCCAAGAAGACCTCCGAACTCAACCGTTTCGCCCACACCCTTACCGATAACCGGGATGAGACGTACTGCAGTTGTCTTCTGATTTACCATACCGATGGCAGACTCATCTGCGATGATACCTGCCAGTGTAGTCGCCTTGGTATCTCCCGGAACTGCGATCATATCCAGACCAACAGAGCATACACAGGTCATGGCTTCCAGCTTCTCCAGAGTAAGAGCTCCCTCGTTTACCGCATCGATCATTCCCTGATCCTCGCTGACAGGAATAAAGGCACCACTTAATCCGCCCACAGCAGCTGCTGCCATAACGCCGCCTTTCTTCACCTGGTCGTTGAGAAGTGCAAGCGCTGCAGTTGTTCCAGGTGCACCGGCTCTCTCAAGGCCGATCTCTTCCAGGATCTCAGCTACGGAATCACCGATAGCCGGTGTCGGTGCAAGAGAAAGATCCACAATACCAAACGGCACGTCAAGACGTTTGGATGCCTCACGTGCAACCAGCTGTCCAACTCGTGTAACTTTGAATGCGGTACGTTTGATCATCTCGCAGAGAGTTCCGAAGTCCTCGCCACGAACCTGCTCCAGAGCTTTCTTTACAACGCCAGGGCCACTGACACCTACGTTGATGATGCAATCCGCCTCTGTGACACCGTGGAACGCGCCTGCCATAAACGGGTTATCATCCGGTGCGTTACAGAATACTACCAGCTTGGCACATCCAAGAGAATCCTGGTCCTTAGTAGCCTCTGCTGTTGCGAGGATGATCTCGCCCATCAGCTTTACGGCATCCATGTTGATACCGGTCTTGGTGGAACCAACGTTTACAGAACTGCAGACGCGCTCTGTTTCTGCCATTGCCTGAGGAATGGAGCGGATAAGAAGCTCCTCTGCCGGAGTCATTCCTTTGCTTACCAGTGCAGAATATCCGCCGATAAAGTTAACGCCAACTTCCTTGGCACATTTATCCAGCGTTCTTGCGATGGTCACAAAATCCTCCGGTTTCTTACATGCAGCCCCGCCAACCAGAGCAATGGGTGTTACGGAAATTCGTTTATTTACAACCGGGATACCGTACTCGGTTGCGATCTCATCACCGGTAGCTACCAGATTTCTGGCCTTTGTGGTGATCTTTTCGTATATTTTCTGATTCAGTGCATCCAGGTCAGGATCGATACAGTCCAGAAGGCTGATCCCCATGGTGATGGTACGCACATCCAGATTCTCCTGCTCGATCATTTTATTTGTCTCGTTTACCTCAAAAATATTGATCATTTTATTTTCTCCCTGATGATTGATGTAAAGTAGATATCATATGCATTGGCAATCCGCATTCGCTGCTTGATCATACTCGATGCATCATGTTAAAAATATCTTCATGCTGGCAGTGGATCACAACACCGATCTCCTTGCCCAGATTTTCAAGCTCTTTTGCAAGTTCACCGCCATCCTTTTCACATTTTGCTGTGTCTGCGATCATCATCATGTTGAAGTAACCCTGAACGATGGTCTGAGAAATATCCAGAATATTAACCTGATTCTCTGCAAGATATGTACAAACCTTTGCAATAATTCCTACTGTGTCATTTCCTACTACTGTGATAATTGTCTTCTTCATCGTTTTTTCCTTTCTACACTGTGATTATTTCTGATATGTGATCCCTCTTCGCTACCTGGATCTTAAAATCCCTGGAACGGTACGGGTTGTCACCAAGTGTCACCTCCGAGCACACAGTCTCGTAGGCAAGTTCTTCATAGTTGTTTTCTCTGCTTAAATGGCCAAGAAAAACCGCCTTCAAATTATCATGGAGGATCCGACAGAGCAGACGTCCTGCATTCTCATTGGAGAGATGCCCACGGTCTCCCAGAATCCTCTGTTTGAGATAATAAGGGTATTTTCCAACCTGAAGCATGCGGATGTCATGATTTGCTTCCAGAAGAAGCGCATCCAGATTCTGCAGATTACCGACTATGTACTCATTATATTTTCCAAGGTCTGTAGCAATCCCCACAGAATGCTCTCCACATTCCAGGCGGTAACCCACCGGCTGTGCAGCATCATGGGGAATGGTAAAAGGATTTACCGTCAGGTCCTTGATCTCAAAAGGCTCATCCTCCCGGATCTCGTGGATCAGTCCCTCCGGCATTTTTCCAAGGGATTTCATACGAAGCATGGCATCTGCGGTTCCACTCGTGGTATAGATGGGAATTCCGTATTTTCTCGGAGATCACTCCCAGTCCCTTGATATGGTCGGAATGTTCATGTGTGATCAGGATACCGTCACATCTTTTCCGGTAAGATCCAGGGAATTCAGGCCTTTTTCGATACTCTTCCCGCTGATCCCCACATCTACCAGAACATGTGCCTCCTCAGATCCCACATAAATACAGTTTCCGCTGCTTCCGCTGGCAATACTACAAAGTCTCATTTCTCTCTATCCCTTCTCTGATCTGTCTCCGGGTACCCTTCAGATCTCCATTATTCTCGATCACATAATCCGTATGTTCTCTGAAAACCTGGTCAGATACCTGGTTTCGGATAATGCCAAGAGATTTCTCTCTGGAATAGCCACGGCTTTCCATCAGACGACGGATCCGGATTTCCTCCTCTGTATACACATACCAGACTTCGTCACAGAATTCCTGATAATTCTCTTCCAGAAAAAGAGCAGCTTCCACAACACAGATCTCTCTTCCGGCTTCCTTCTGTTCTCCAAGAAGATCTAGGATTCTCTGCTTTACAGCCGGATGGATGATCCCGTTTAATTTCAAAAGCATATCCTTATCTGTGAATACTACATCAGAAATCCGTCTCCGGTCAATAGTTTTATCTTTTTTTATGATTTCTTTTCCAAACAATGCGATCACCGCATCGTAACATTCTTCCCCCGGTTCCATCAGAATGTGACCAAGCTGGTCTGCCTGGATCACATATGCCTGGAAATCTTCTTCCAGGATTCCAAGTACTGTACTTTTTCCGGCCCCTACTCCGCCGGTTACTCCGATCACTCTCATTTATTTCGCCTCATACCAGCTGTCACCCTGGTGCATATCTACGTCAAGTTCCACTGCAAGGTCTGCCGCTCCCTTCATCTCTTCTTCCAGAATACGGGAAACTTCCTCGATCTCTTCTTTCTTTGTCTCGATCAGAAGCTCATCGTGAACCTGCAGCACCAGTCTTGAACGCAGTCCCTCTTTTTTCATTCGTTCATAAACATGGTTCATGGCTATTTTGATGATATCTGCTGCAGTACCCTGGATCGGAGAGTTCATGGCTACACGTTCTCCGAAGGAGCGCTGCATGAAATTACTGGATCTCAGCTCCGGCACGGGCCTTCGTCTGCCGAACATAGTTGTTACATAACCGTGTTCCTTGCCATCCTTTACCAGACCGTCCAGAAAGCCCTTGATCTTCGGATAGGTCTCGAAATATTTCTCAATATAGGCAGCTGCCTCTTTTCTGGTAATACTTAGATCCTGGCTCAGTCCAAAGGAACTGATCCCATAAACGATTCCGAAATTTACCGCCTTGGCATTTCTTCGCTGAAGAGATGTCACTTCATCCAGCGGCACATGAAACACCTGGGATGCGGTGAGCCGGTGGATATCCTCCGCCTCACGATAAGCCTGGATCAGTTTTTCATCACCGGACATATGTGCCAGCACACGAAGCTCGATCTGGGAATAATCAGCATCCAGAAATACAAATCCCTCTTCCGGCACAAAAACCTTACGGATCAGCCTTCCCAGCTCCATGCGGACCGGTATGTTCTGAAGATTCGGATCTGTGCTGCTGATACGACCGGTTGCTGTGATCGTCTGATTAAAAGTAGAGTGGATCCTTCCATCTTCTCCGATCACATTTCCGAGACCATCTGCATAAGTGGATTTCAGCTTGGTCAGCTGGCGGTACTCCAGGATATCTTTTACGATGGCATGATCCGGCGCCAGCTTATCCAGGATATCCGCCGCTGTGGAATAGCCGGTCTTGGTCTTCTTTCCACCTGGAAGTCCCAGCTTTTCAAAAAGGATCACACCCAGCTGTTTCGGGGAATTGATATTAAACTCCTCCCCTGCTTCCTGCCAGATGGTTTTTTCCAGCTCCTGGATACGGACTTTAAGTTTTTCACCATAGCTCTTAAGCTCTTCACCCTTAACGAAAATCCCCCATTTTTCCATGGAATCCAGGGTAAAGACAAGAGGAAGCTCGATCTCATCATAAACCTTACGCATGCCTGTTTCATCCAGTTTTTCAAGAAGAACCTTTCGAGCCATGCAGGGCACAAACGCCTGATAGCAGGCATAATTTCCAAGGCATTCCAGTTCCTCTTCCCAGGCCTTTTTCAGAGAAGTCTTTCCAAGAAGGTCTTCCTTTGAGGGGAGCATCATACC
>ENA-OQKC01000392-OQKC01000392.1-human-gut-metagenome-genome-assembly--contig:-NODE-392-length-18720-cov-7.356962_pt1 | contig 18720 bp, 20 predicted proteins | sample MGYA00242774_ERZ504790 | MGnify/ENA primary metagenome ERZ504790 (study PRJEB26092, sample SAMD00036419) | human gut metagenome | host: Homo sapiens | study: EMG produced TPA metagenomics assembly of...
AAAGCACCAAAACATAAGGGTTTTCAGTGTATACAAATGAACATTGGTCAGTTTTTTTTCGTGTTAAGATCTGATAATTTTTTTCTGCTTCTTAACTGAATCTTAACTGTTTTTTATCATCTTCAAAGTGATTTTGTATACAAAAAAAGACATGCAAACTGTTGATCACTTCTAAAAAACTGTCTGCATATCTTATTTATTCATATGGCTTATATCTTATTTTTATATAACTTTGATTTTCTCTTCTAGTCTTCGATCATATTGATACGACGAATGTGTCTCTCATCATTTGAGAATTCTGTCTCAAGGAATGTATCAACGATATCAAGTGCTAAACCTTCTCCAACAACACGTGCTCCCATTGCAAGAATGTTTGCATCATTATGTTCTCTTGTTGCGTGTGCGCTGAATGTGTCACTGCAAAGTGCTGCACGGATTCCTTTGATCTTATTCGCTGTAATAGAGATTCCGATTCCTGTTCCACAGATTAAGATTCCCTGTTTTACTTCTCCGTCTTTGACTGCATTCGCAACTGCTTTTGCATAAACTGGATAATCGCAGGATTCTTCTGAATAGCATCCATAATCTTTCACTGCATATCCTTTTTCTTCCAGATGTTTGATAACTGCCTGTTTTAATGCATACCCACCGTGATCACTACCAATACCTATCATTTTGTTTCCTCCTAGTCTTTCTTGCCATATTTTCTTAACTAAACGGGCAATCTGTTCAAAACAGCGCTCGTAGTCGTCATCTTCCATGCCGTATGGGTCAATGATCGCACCTTCCACTCTGGCATATTCGTTCAATGTCGCGATCTCTTTGTATCCATGATATTCTTCTAAGATCTTATCTTTCTGCTCTTCTGTCATGGTTAAGATCAGATCGCTTTCTTCTACTTCTTCCTGCGTAAGCTGCGCCGACCGAAAATCAAGACTTTCAATCCCGCATGTCTTTATTACCATGTCTGCTGCTTTGACATGGACAGGTTCTGGAAATAATACGACCAGCCCTCTTGAGATCACTTCAACATTCTTCTGATCTGCATCCAAAAGATACTGGCGAAGGATCGACTCTGCAATAAAGCTTCGGCACGTATTATTCGTACTCACCATTATTATCTTCTTCAAAATATTCTCCTTTTTAAATACGGAGGATTTCATGTCCTGCTGCTTTTACCATACGGTTCATGATCGCCTCACTTAAGGGTTCACCTTCAAATCCTTCGGAATAGATCATATCAACATCCTTATGGTCAAATTCTCTTAATACATCATATAAATGTGCTGTTACTGTCTCGAGATGTGCTCTCTGTCCTACAGAAACAACTTCATCTGCCTGATAGAGGTCTTTTGTCTCATCCGATGCAATGATTCCTATCTTCTTACCCTGTTCCTTTTGTTCTTTCGCAAGCTGATTGATATGATCAACGACTTTCTCCTGATCATCGCCTAATACAAGCACCATCTCCGCCTTTGGTGCATAGTGTTTGTACTTCATTCCAGGTGCTCTTGGAATTCCGTGATCGCTTGCTTTTAAAGATGTATTCATCAATACTTCACACCCAAGAAATTCTTCCATGGACTCCTTTGTGATCCATCCTGGTCTTAGGATCACTGGAACTATTTCTGTAAAATCAATGATCGTTGATTCTACACCTACCATAACAGCTCCCCCATCTAAGATCATCGGAATCTTTCCATGAAGATCTTCCATGACATGTTCTGCTTTTGTCGGACTTGGACGCCCAGATGTATTCGCACTTGGTGCTGCGATCGGCACTCCTGATCTTCTGATCAGCTCTAATGCAACTGGATGATCCGGCATACGGATCGCTACTGTATCAAGTCCGCCTGTCACACAATCTGGTACCTGATCCGCTTTCTGCAAGATTACCGTCATAGGTCCCGGCCAGAAATGTTCCATCGCACGTCTTGCATTATCTGGAATCTCTTTGACCAGAGATTCTACCATCTGCATATCACATACGTGAAGAATCAATGGATTATCAGAAGGTCTTCCCTTCGCTGCATAGATCTTCTTTGCCGCATCAGGAAGTAATCCATTTCCTCCAAGACCATAGACTGTCTCTGTTGGAAATGCAACAAGTTCGCCTGCTTTGATCAGCTCTCCTGCTTCTTCCATGTCCTTTTTGCAATCTTCCATATTATTAATTTTTACAAGTCTTGTTTCCATATTAAACTCTCCTGACTTTTAATCTTTCTTCAATGATTAAATGTAGTCATTTGGATTTATTATAACATTAAATATGGAAAAAATAAAGTATTGCACCATTGAGACTTTGCAATTTATACTTTTGATACTTACATCATATAATGATTAATAAAAAGAAAAAGGATGTTCTTCCTATGAATCAACAACATCGTTTCATCTTCTGGGGTGTTCTTCTGATCGTCGTTTTATTATCTGTTTCTTCTATTACATTCCCTATCTTTGTTGCACAGACTGTCAAGAATCAGAATGTGATCTGTATCGATGCCGGACATGGCGGTTCTGATCCTGGGAAGGTTGGAAATTCGAATATTTTAGAAAAGGATATCAATCTTTCTCTTGCATTAAAGCTTCAAAAACTTCTGGAAAAGAAAAATTATAAAGTATATATGACAAGAAATGGGGACTATAATCTTGCGGATTCGAAAGAAAATGAGAAACGAAGTGATCTATCCAATCGAAAGCAGCTCATTTTTGAGAATGATCCTATGGCAGTGATCAGCATTCATCAGAATAGTTATCCAAGCAGTGATGTCCATGGAGCTCAGGTTTTCTATCCGCAAGGGTCTGAAAAATCAAAGCAGTTAGCGGATCATATCCAGTCTGCTTTGATCAAGGGGCTTGATCCGAACAATCACAGGGAGGCAAAGGCAAATGCTGAGTATTATCTGTTTCGAGATAATCCTTATCCGATCGTGATCGTGGAATGTGGTTTTTTATCTAATCCTGAGGAATTGAAAGCTCTTCAGGATGATGGGTATCAGAAAAAAGCTGTTCAATGTATCTTAGATGGCATTGAAAGCTATCTAGCAGATATATAATGATAAGAGTGTCAATAAGTATAAATTGCTTATTTGTGCAAGCACACAATTTATACTTTTGACACTTACATCATATAGTTATGAAAAGCCATTGCGGTTATATCAACCACAATGGCTTTTCATTAATTTTATATCTTTTTCCCGCAGTACGGACAATAGTCTGGTGAGAATCCTCTTAAATTCAATAATCCTCTACAGTAAGGACATCTCATAAAACAAATTGCAATAATATTTCCAAAAATAACAATTATTATTCCAATAGCGATCACAATTTTTTGCATCTTCTCATCTGGTAACAAAGCACCGAATACTACGATAACAGAAGCTAACAACCAACAAATCCAATAAATTTTTCTAACTTTTCGATGATCCATAATAGTTTTCCTTTATTTTATATTTTACAAAATCACTTGAATTAATATTATATCATATTCCAGATGGACTAGGTGGATTGGATAATATTTCATACGCTCAAGTTATCATACCTAAACAAATAGTTCAATCTATTTTACATCCATTTAGCTATACTTTTACATTATATTAACTTAATCTAACATAAAATTTACAATCATATAATTTATTCAAAAACTGTTTCTCCTAATTCAGTAAAACGTATTATATATTATTATCAGAATATAATAATAATGAGCTGGGAAATTAATCTCCCAGCTCTGCTATACTCTTTGCATATTATTCTTTGATTTTCTGATATTCTATGGCGTAGATCTCTCCTTCCTGATCGTTTGACATACTCTTTCATGTAAGAATCATCTTCGTTGAGTATTAGATTTAGATGTTCCAGATTCGCATCACTTATTGTAATGCCGTCCACACGGATCGCCAGTCCTTGTGACAGATAATAAGATAATTCATCATGACTTGTCATACGTACCCTCCAATCTTATTAAGCAGATGTTTCTTGTTACAATTTCCTACCATATATAATGAAAGTTTCTTCCTTACATGGTCAGTGTTTCTTGTGGTATATAAAAATTCCGCACTGTTTCCAAATGTAAGTCTTGTCGCGACATAATGTAATTATATACATAATTGGAAATTATTTCAAGCTATTTATGGATAAAATTGTAAATTTCTTGAAAAAGCTTTACACACCGCAAAAGTAATACTATAATAACATCAAAGTAGTAAAGGAGTGATGATTATGAAAATAGAACGTATCAGTGATAATCAGATCCGATGTACTTTAAATAAAGAAGACTTAGAAGGAAAGGAAACTCTGTTAAGTGAACTGGCTTTTGGTTCTGAGAAGGCAAAGGGTCTGTTCCGGGAATTGATGAATAAGGCAGCCACAGAGCTTGGATTTGAAACAAGTGAAGATAATCCTTTGATGGTTGAGGCAATTCCTGTATCCAAAGAATGTCTGATCCTTGTGATCACAAGAGTGGATAACCCGGAGGATTTCCGTGAACATTATAAAAAACTGCCGAAAAGTCTATTGGCTGGACAGCTCGCGGGAGCTGATGAAGACATTTTATCTAATCTTCCAGATCTGCTTTCAGACTTTGGAAAATCCGCATTTTCAGCAGATTCAGGAAATGATATGAAACGTGTACTCGCCGATGATGGAGTTGGCATCTTTGCTTTTACTTCTCTCGATGACGTTGCATTTGCTTCAAAGTTACTGAACAAGTACAGCCTGTCCAGTACTTTATATAAAGATTCTGAAAACCAGTGCTACTATCTTTCATTGACGGATCTTGACGATTCGCCGAACAGCACGGTCATGGATGAGATTCATCAGCTTTTATCAGAATATTGCAAACGTCTGCCAAACACATATGCAACGAAAGCTTTATTTAATGAACATCTGACGACGATTATTGAAAAACAGGCCGTTGAAGAAATGGCTGCTTATTAAAACAAAAATAAACTTAAAACAAGAAAAGGAATTCCCGTGGAGATTGGAATTCCTTTTACTTCTCAATTTATGATACATAGTATACCTAAGAACAATATAGTAATATATTTGTTCCGTTATTTGCACAATAACACACTCGTTGATAAGAGACAATATTGAAATCATATTTTTATAAAAATGGCATACTATAATCGTTCATTTTACAGTATGCCATTTCTAAATTCTATTCTCTATCTGTATAAATTGCTTTGCAGATTGTTACCTTATGATCATGAATATCATCAAATAATTGTTTCAAATGATCTAAATCTGAACGGTGTGTAATCAAATCTAATACTTCCAGTTTTCCTTCATTTAACATATCAACAGTATATTTCCATTCATTAAATGGAAGATCGCTGTAATAGTTATTCCATACACCTGTAAAACGTAATTCTTTTCGAAGGATCATACTGTGCTGGTCTAATTTGATCGTTGTATCTCTATGTGGATTTCCAAGAAGTGTTACCATCGCAAATGGTTTGCTACACTCAATGGCCTGATTCAAAGCTGCTGATGTACCAGTTCCTTCAATAACTACATCCGCCATTTTTCCTTTTGTCAACTTGCTGACTTCTTCCACACAATCCTGTTTCATGGCATTAATCACTGTAAATCCGCGTTCTCTTGCAAATTCCGCTTTTTCTTCATCAATATCTACAAGAATCACTTTCGTTCCAAACATCTTACACCATCTTCCGATCAGAATACCGATTGGACCAGCTCCGAATACAACAACAGTGTCTCCACCCTTGACTTCTCCTTTTCGAATGGCATGAAGTGCTACAGTTGCAGGTTCAACAATTGATAATTCTTCCATTGTTGTCTTAGGATTATTGGAAACAACCAAATGCCAATCGGATGGAAGCAGGCAATATTCTGCAAATCCACCATCAGTTCTTGAACCTAGATTATGATAATCACTACACTGTGCATACTGACCAATCTGACAGCTATCACATTGTCCACACGGAACAACTGGATATACAGCTCCAACCTTACCAATCAGATCAGGATCTGCATCTTCTCCAACAGCTACAACAGTTCCGGCATATTCATGTCCAAGTGTCACTGGGTATACTTTAGTTCCAAGTTCATATACTCGCGGAATATCTGATCCACAAATTCCACAAGCTCCAACTTTGATCAGGATTTCTTTTCCCCTTGGCTGTGGTTTTTCCACTTCTTCTAAACGAAAATCATTGATTGCATGCAATCGCATCGCTTTCATGGTCCTACCTTCTTTCTTCTACTCAGTTCTTTTCTGTCCGATATCTTCTATCTTTGTACTCGGTGTCTATTATAAAATGTCTTTGACTTCTACAACTTTGTCTGCAGGAATTACCTGAATCTTAACATCAATTCCTTTATCTAAGAATTCTTTAATTGCTTCTCTTTCTGCTGGACTTGCTGCAATATTTTTATACAGTGTTGTTCTGTCGTTGTTGATTCCCATTCCACCAAGGTTGATCGCTTCAAGTTCTACTCCACGATCGATTATTCCTTTGTATGAAACTGGTGATTTTGCAAGAAGAATTGTTGGTTTGCTTAATCCTGCTTGTAATACTTCTGCTGCTTTTTCTTCTGTAAATACTTTTACTTTCACGCCAGTTGGTGCTGCCATTTCAAGTACTGTGATCATAAATTCATCTTTGGCTACTTTATTATCAATTACTATGATTTCTTTTGCTGGAAGTAATTTCATCCATGCTGTCATAACCTGTCCGTGAATTAATCGATCGTCTACTCTTGCTAATAATACATTTTCCATATGTATACCCTCCTTACATTTCTGGTTTGATTAATATTTTATAGAAAAATTCTGATTTATCTTTCATCAGTTTCACTGCTTTTAATGTGTCTTCTAATGGTATTCTGTGAGAAATGAACGGTTCTGTTTTGATCACTCCTGCATTTATTGCATCAAGGCTCTGTTTCCATGCATGATGCGGGAATTCTTTGAATTCAAAACTCCATGTACCTTTGATCGTAATCTGAAAACGTAAGATCTTTTCAAATGTCTGGTTTTCAATCTCTAAAGAATGTACTGGTCTTCCTACCAGTCCTAAAGTTCCTTCCATTCTTAATAAGCTGATTGCCTGTTTAAATGCTGCACCTGCACCTGATGCTTCAAATGCCCGGTCGATTCCTGTTCCATTTGTTTTTTCTTTTACGATTGCATCAATATCATCTTTTCCGATGCATAGTGCATCAACTAATCCCATGGATTTTGCGATTTCAACTTTCTTTTCATCAAGATCGATCGCAAATACATGTTTTGCTCCAAATGCTTTTGCCCACTGTGCTACGAAGATTCCGATGGCCCAGAGTCCAAAGACTGCTACACTGTCACCATAATTAACTCTGCAGTTCTGCACAACATGAAGTGCCACACTGATCGGCTCTAAGAATGCAACTGCCTCTTCATCTACATTTTCTGGTACAAATAACAGATTAGATTCTGGTACTTTTACATATTCTGCAAATCCACCATCATTTCTTGATCCTAAAAAATCATAATGTTCGCACTGTGCATACTGACCTGTTTCACAAGATTTACATGTCTTACATGGAATCAATGGAATCACTGCAACTCTTTTTCCACAGAGTTCTTTGGATACTCCTGATCCTGCTTCTGCAATCGTTCCTCCAAATTCATGTCCTGGAATTGTTGGGAAATGATATGTTCCTGTTTCTAATACTCGTGGAATATCTGATCCACAAACACCACATGTGGAAACTTTTACTAAAACATCTTTTTCTCTAAGTTCTGGAATTGGCACCTATTCACACACTAAATCTCCTACACCGTGTAAAACTGCTGCTTTCATTGTTCCTTCCATTTTTATGTCAGTCCCTTCCTAATCTGATTCTTTCTTCTGTCTTACTTCATTTGGTCTTTGTTTTAACTTTAATAAAATTTTGTATTTATTCTAAGTTTGCATGCATCTTCCATAACGCATGAACATCTTCAATCTGCTTCTTCTCTACGATCATGCTCGCCACAGAATCTTCTAATAATAAAAGGCTCTGTTCAAACAAGCTACTCATAACCTGCTCTGATTTTACTTCATCTTCCAAACCTAATTTCGTACTGCATGGAATTCGTACAAATAAGTCTTCATATTCTTTCATGGAACTGTGTTCATTGGAACCAATATGCACAATCTTTGCATTGTATTTCTTTGCGATCTTCATGATCTCAAGTGGTACGACACTTTCTCCAGAACCAGATCCTACAACTAGTACATCATGTTCTGTAATCGCTGGTTCATCGATTGCTCCTACATAGTTTGCTTTGATTCCAAGATGGTTTAAACGTTTTGCAAATGCCTGAAGCATAAGTAACACTCTTCCGACACCTACGACAAATACCTGTTGGGCATCACAGATCATATCAACAAACTGTTCTACCTCTTCTTCTTTCACAGCCCCAAGGCTTTTTTCTAATTCATCTAATACAATTTGTTTCTTTTCCTGATATCCCATAATATTCACCTAGCCTATTGCCTCATCAAAATTATGTTTCATTATCTCTACTGCCTTGTGAATATCTGAATCAATGCTAAATAAACCTGATCCGCCTAAAATATAGATATCTGCTCCTGCTTCTTTTAAGCGTTTGAATGTTTTTGGATTACAAGATCCATCAATCTGAATCTTATAATGATATCCATTTTCTTCACGAAGTTTCTTTGCTTCTGCAATCTTATCTAACATTTCTTCAATAAATGGTTGCCCTGAAAATCCTACATCGACTGTCATAATCGTTAACAGATCGACTCTGTTTAAATAATGTTTTACAGATTCCAGCGTTGTCGCTGGATTTAATACCAGTCCTCTCTTGCAGCCTAATCTTTCAATTTCATTATAGATACGGTATGCATCTCCATTGATGGTTTCTGCATGTACAGAAATGATATCTGCTCCCGCTTCTGCGACTGTTTCAATCCAGTCATTTGGTTCGGTTGTCATCAAATGTACATCCATTGGTAATTTGCTGACTTTTTTAAACGATTTGATTAAATCTGGGGAGAGTGTGATATTCTTACAGAAATGTCCGTCCATGATATCGATATGGTACATTCCCACAGATTCATTTAATACTTCTAACTGTTCTTTAATCTTTAAAAAATCCATACACATTAAAGATACTGCAATCTGATCTTTGTTCATCTTATTCATCCTTTCCATCTTCTTTACTGCTGTACATTGCTTTACAAATCGTGATATTATGCTGATAAATATCGGTAAACAGCCGTTCCATCTGATCAAGTGGTGCTTTATGTGTAATCAGGTCATCGACTTTGAATTTCTCCTGATCCATCATCTCCACTGTATATTTCCATTCATTTCTTGGTGTACTTGCATAATAGGAATTCCATACACCATGAATGTTGATTTCTTTTCTTAGGATCTGGCTGTGGTTTGCCAGCTGGATTTCTGTATTTTTGTTTGGATTTCCAAGCAGTGCGATCGTTCCAAATGGTTTTACATATTCAATGGATTGATTAAAACCTGCTGAACTTCCTGTTCCTTCAATCACCGCATCTACCTGTTTTTTTCCAGTTACTTTTTCCAGATAATCGCCAATATCTTCTTTCAGTGAATTTACAATATTTAAATCTCTTTCTTTTGCAAATTCTGTTTTTTGCTCATCAATGTCTACCAGTATGACATGTTTTGCTCCAAAAATTTCTGCCCATCTTGCTGCCATAATTCCAATTGGTCCGGCTCCAAAGATCAATACGTTATCTCCTGCAGTCACCTCAGCACGTCTCACTGCGTGCTGGGCAACGGTTGCAGGTTCTACCATGGCAAGTGCTTCACTCGTGACATCTTTATTTTCTGAAAAGATCAGGTGCCACTTTGATGGAATGATACAATACTGCGCAAATCCTCCATCACATCTTGAGCCAAGATAGTTATAGTTTGTACACTGGGCATAATGCCCTGTCTCGCAACTTTCACATTGTCTGCAAGGAATTAACGGAAATACACTTGCCTTCTTCCCTATGATGTCTTTATCTTCCTGTCTTGCTGTATCGACGATAACCCCTGAGAATTCATGTCCGATCGTAATCGGAAATGTATGAGCTCCAAGTTCAAATACTCTCGGAATGTCGGAACCGCAGATTCCACAGGCTTCCACCTTCATTAAAATTTCATCATCTTTGATATCTCTTAATTCAACATCTTCATACTTGAAATCACCAATTTTATGTAATCTCATTGCTTTCATATTAAAACGCCTACCTTTTTAATGTTTTGATTCCTTCTGTTCCTGCCTGTTCACAAAGGATTGCCAGTTCATCCATCGTAATCTCATCAGATTTTTGCAGTGCTGCTGTAATCAGCATTGCCATATTTAATCCTGTTACGATATGAACATTTAATTCTTCACTTAGCATACAGATCGTATTAAATGGTGTACCACCCATTAAGTCAACGAATACTACAACTCCATCTCCAGTATCTAATCTCTGAATCGTTTCTCTTAATTCTTCTTTGTATGTATCTGGGCTGACTCCTGGCTTTAAGGAAACACTTTCTGTTTGCTCCATTGTTCCTGCTACCATGGAAACACTATCTAAAATTCCTTCACATAATCCTCCATGGCTGATTACTGCGATTCCTACCATTTTTATTTCTCCTTCTATAACTTACAATTCATTCTCCTATCATTTTCTTCTTATCTTATGAAGCAACGGCTAAGATTCCTGTTAAGGAAGCAATGATTCCGACTACAAATAAGATAACGATAATATAGGTTGCTTTTACTTTCTTGTTCAATAATTTCCATACTAATAATGTTGCTAATAATGGAAGCATTCCTGGTAATAGTGAATCCAAAATGTTCTGGAAGTTGATTGCTACCTGACCAATCTTAAATGCGATTGGTGTCTTGATCGTTACACGGGTTGCTGCCATGTTTCCGACTACCATCAGACCTACGATACTAAAGATTTCTGTGATCTTATTTAATGTTCCCGCACTTAAAATTTTTAAGATTGCTGATTTACCTTGTTTATATCCCATCATGTACATTGCATATCCCATACCTAACATTAAGATCTTATATGCAATTTCAAAGATGATTGGTCCTGCAATATTTCCTGCTAATGCAAGACTACATGCGATACCAGCAAGGATTGGATAAGCGATTCCCTGTGAAACTGTATCACCGATACCAGCCATAGGTCCCATCAGACCTGTACGTACTGCATTGATATCTTCTGCATCAATATCTGCACCATTGGCTGCCTGCTCTTCCATAGATGCTGCAACACCATGGATAACTGTTCCGATCCAAGATGGCTCTGTGTTGAAGAATACTGTGTATTTCTTTAATGCTTTTGCCTGTTCTTCTTTTGTCTTATATAAACGACGTACGATTGGTACCATTGCATTTGTAGTTCCAAGTGCCTGAAGTCGTTCATAGTTGTAGCAGGTTTCACTGGAATATCCTAACAACCAGTGTTTTACCAAATCTTTTTTCTGTAATTTTACCTGTTCTTTCTTTTCTTCTGCCATTGTTTATTCCTCCTCTCCTTCTTTCTTCATTGTGAATAAGTAGATTAAGACACCAACGCATGCTGCGAAGATTGTGATTGCCATTGTGTCCAATTTGGCATATACAGTTGCGAAGTATCCAATGAAGAAAAATGCAACGATCTTTTTCTTAGCAAGAAAACTTAATAACATTGCGATTCCTAATGCTGGCATTAATGCACCTACAACGTTTAATGCATCGATGATATTCTGTGGAATTGCTGCAAGTGCTTTTGTTGCAAAATCTCCTCCGAAATAAACTAAGCAAAATGCTGGCACTCCATAAAGAATTGTTGATGTGATTCCTGATGGTACATAGTTCATTAAACGAACACCTGTAATATTTCCCTGTTCCAGATATTTATCTGCTTTATGTACCCAAAAAGCGTTGATAGTCATATATGCCTGATTGATCAAAATACCTAATAAACTAAATGGCACTGCAAATGTTGGTGCTAAACTTGGTGATGCTCCAGAAATAATTGTTAATGCTGTACCGAAGACTCCGGCTACCATTAAGTTTCCTGGCATTGTACCTCCGGCTGTGATCCATCCTAAATAAGTAAGCTGGATGTAAGCGGCTGCTTTCATACCATTGATTGGGTCCCCCATAACGACTGCTACCATGAATCCTGCCCAGATTGGATACAGCCATGTTCTTGTGATTGTGTGGCTGAACCACCATTGGCTTCCGATCGCAATAAGGGCAACTAAGATTGCTGAAATTAACATATACATATCCTCCTTTGCGTTAATTTTTGCTGATTTATTTTATGTCTATATTGTATCGTTACTCGTACACTGCTGCCATACCAATTGATTTCATCAATGTGGCAACTTCTATCAGGAAATGTGTACCAGAACTTTTCCGTATCTTGAATCCTTTTGTGTTCTCAGCTCTACTTCCGCTTCTTCTAACTGGATTTCTTTGCTGATAAACATAGAAGCTGAGAACTGATTACTTGATAATAAACGTACGGCACGCTCCATTGTATGCGGATTTACATAGGATGCACGGATCGTCAGTTCTTTTCTAAATGCTTCATATGGATAAAAATCGATGGCTTCTCCTTCTTTACCAAGGCCAAATAAAACAATCGTCGCACATTTTCCTGCAACCTCAAATGCTGTCCGCATTGTTACCTTTGCACCAACACATTCCATGACTTTATCAACATTTTGAATTCCATTTTGTGCAATTACCGTTTCCACATTTTCCACATTTGGATTGATAAATAAAGTTGCGCCGTAATCTTTGGCACTTTCTCTTTTATTTTCCTGTGTTTCTATGACGATGATATGTGATGCACCAGCAATACTGCAAAGTTTTACCATCATACTTCCGATCATTCCCATTCCAATCACTACAACAACATCGCCTAACTTCACATCCAGCAGATCCATTCCATGAAGGCAGCAGGATAATGGCTCCGCCAGTGCTGCTTCTCTAAGGCTTAAATGATCAGGAATATGATATACATTTGACTCTGGAGGGCAAATATATTGTGCAAATCCTTTTACCACACCTTTTCCGTTCTCGCACATATGCGGCATATTATTTTTACAAAAAAAACATGCCCCACATCCCCAGTTTGGATCAGCGACTACGCGGTCTCCAACTTTAAAATGTGTTACATGTTTTCCTGTTTCTACAACAACTCCAGACACTTCATGACCTAAAGGAACTGGCGGTTTCATTGGATGTGATCCACACTGTCCATGAAATTTGTGTACATCTGTCCCACAGACTCCGCAATACTTCACTGCGATCTTTACACCATCTTCCTTAAGCTCTGGTTCTGGAAATTCTGCCACTCTGAAATCTTCTACACCGTAATAAACTCCTGCTTTCATTTTAAAACCTCCTACTCATTTTGTGTAAGTTTATTTTAAACACTGTCAAAAACCTTTATCCAGTCCAATTGATTTCCTCTAATGTGGCAATCTATTCTTTATTCATTTATTTTTGCCTTGCGGCTTTTTATTTTTCTTGGTTTATTCTTTTTATTCTTCTCTGGTTTCATTCCATACTGATACCATTCTTCCCCTTCTTCACGATTTACAAGCATCTCTGGAATCAAGATGATGATGATAATGATACCGATCAAGATCGTCAGCATTCCCCATGGACCAACCCTCTTGATATACTTTCCAAGAATCAATCCTACAAGTCCGATATCTGGTTCCGGAAATGTAACATGCTCTGTGGCAAACTGCCCGATATATGGAAGAAATAATTCCGGAAGTACTGACATTATCACACCTGCCACAAAACCTCCAAGCACTGCTCCTCGTCTTCCACCTGTGGAATTACCGTATACTCCGGCAGTTGCCCCGACAAAGAAATGTGCCATAATCCCTGGAATAATAACTGTGATCTGGCATGCGATCATCACACCCATGGATACTAATCCTCCAACAAATGATGCAAGGAACCCTACCATCAGGGAATTCGGTGCATAAGTAAATACAACCGGACAATCAACTGCTGGCTTTGCATCTGGAATCCATGTGTCCGCAATACCTTTGATCGCAGGTACAATCTCATTGATAAACCAACGGATTCCCGTTGTGATTATCACAAATCCTACCGTAAATGTCAGTGCCTGTAAAACAGCATAGGTCAGGTAACTCTTTCCATCTGATAAGTTTGATTCCACATAAGATCTTCCACTTGCACATGCTGCAACCACATAAAATAAGATCATAGTAACCGATACGGTAATAGATGAATCACGCAAAAAGGCCAGTTTCTTCGGGAATTTCATATCTTCTGCAGATTTTGAATTCTCTCCGTATATCTTTCCAAGCCATGCTGCTAGAAAATACACCATACCACCAAAATGTCCCACTGCTATCTTATCTGTCTTGCATATTTTTTCTGTATATGATTGTAATACTGCCGGTGAAAATACCATAGAAATTCCGAGAGCCAGACTTCCTAACACATAAACCATGATTCCATGAACATTCATTGAAGTTAATACGACAACGATCATGCTCGCCATGTAAAGCGTCTGCTGTCCTGTCAGAAACACATAATGGAATCTCGTGATCCTTGCCAGAACCAGATTTACCAACATTCCAAGGATCATGATCACTGCAATCTGTGTTCCATAACGATCCACTACAATTCCTGAAATTCCTTCAACACTCAGGATCAATCCAGTGGTATGAAAACCTCTCTTCATCATAAGTCCAAACGATGCTACTGCTTCTGATATGATATTCCCGCCGATACTGATGATCATAAATCCGATCATCGCTTTTAACGTTCCTTTTACAACGACCTCAAATCCTTTTCGCTGTAAAACCAAACCGATAAATACGATGACACCAATCAAGATTACCGGTTCTAATAAGAAGTCACGGACTATATCGATCATTCAAACGTCTCCTCTATATCTGCTTTTAATTTGTCATATAACTTATGTTCCAGCTCATCCATATCCACAATGGAATCCAATACGATCAGATTCGGAAGATAACTCAGCGTATCTTCCAGATCTTTTGCTGTAATGAAATAATCTGCATCTTCTTCTGACACCTCAAATACTGCTCCATGCGTTGTCTTATACTTATCCTGAAGTCCCCATTTTTGAAGCAGTGTTCCAATATTGATTTCTACAAAAAAACTTGATCCGAGTCCTGTTCCACATACTGTCATTATAGTCTTCATATCATTCTCCTATCAATTCCAAGAGTTCTTTCTCATCCTTGATTTCTTCTAATCTTTTCATTTTCTCTTCATCGTTGCAAAAATTAGCAATTCGATGAAGATTCTTAAAATGTTCCATCTCACCCTTTGCTGCGATCGTGATGAAAACTCTTACCTGATTATTGAAAAATCTGACTTTATTTTTTACCATCAATACGCACATTCCTGATTTTATTGCCCCGTCCTCTGTCCTGGCATGTGGCATGCAGATTCCTTTGCCAAGGTAAAAATATCCGCCGTATTTCTCGATATTATCTAAAATTGCCTGATAATAAGTATGGTTGACCGCCCCCTTCTCTTCCAGAATATCACAAGTCATCTTAATTGCACTCTGATAATCTTTAACCTCCTCTATCACTCGTGTACAAATCATATCCAGTCTCCTATCTGATTTCCCTGATGTCATCATAATTTGTTACATTCTTAAGCTTTGCTACATTGTCTTCTTTCATTAAAATCTGCATAAGTTCCACAAGATTCTTGTTCTCTTCTTTGCTTGCGATCACAATGATCACTTTCACATCTACCTTGCTTTTTGTCCCGAATTCAATTGGTTTGGCAAGTTTCAGCAATGACATATGATCTTCATTCACATGCTCTGGTGATGCATGCACAAATGCAATCTCTGGAATAAATACCATGTAGTTTCCTATCGTCTGAATGATCTTTATGATGTCATCAACATACTCTTTCTGAATATAATTATATTGTATCAATGGATCTGCCGCAACCTGTAGAGCCTCTTTCCAATCTGAAATTTTGAGATTAAACTTACAACAATCTTTTTGGAATAACTCTTCCATTGGCATCTTATGAATTGCCTCCATCTGCTTTGCCAAGTGCTCATTTCTTCGATTATAAGATAAATTGGTAAGGTTCCTTCGGATCACATTGACATCTTCTGCATTTAGAAGTGGATTTACCTCGATCACTTTATATTGATTCATTTTCAATGGTACTGTACTGATGATAAAATCCGGATTGATATTTTCTGCCTCTTTTATCACATCACTGACTCTGCAGGTAGAAATAACATTCAGTTCCGGAACGATCATATGTAACCGCTGTTTTAACAGCACTGCCGTTGATAATCCGCTGTTGCATACAACAATGACATTTACTGTAAAGTTCATATTATAATTTTCCTGAAACAATGTCTCAAAATACATCGTAGTATATGCGATCTCTGTTTCTGGAAATACTACGTCAAACATGGCTTCGTATTCTCTTAAGATCTTCTTTGTGATTTCATACACAAATAAAGAAGAATATTTAATATCTTCCATCAGAGGATTTTCAATCTCAATGTGATTCTTCAGACGATAAATAGCTACTTTTAGATGCATCATGATCTGAGTACTGATATCCTGTCCTATTTTCATATCAATCTTCGTAATCCTGCAAAATTCCTGAATCAGACTCTGCGTTGCCATCATGATCTTTCGGTCCTCGATTGTGTCTTCCAGAGATATTCCTTTAATCTTCTTTGATGCATTGAGCAGCATGATCATATATAAAATATCACCTTCTGTTACTTGTATTTCTTCTCTTTTAAGGATTTCTTCTATGATCTGAAAATTATCTGGCTTTTCTCTTCCTCTAAGATATCCTGTATCTCCTCCCATATAAAATCCGTCAAAAGCCCTGTTTAACGTTATCAGAATCATGTTCTTTAACTCTTTTACAGAATCATCCGAATACTTAATCCTCTCATTATCCTCAATCTTATAGATAATCTCTTCTGGAATCTCTTCTTTGATCACTGTATATTCTTTAATAATCTCATCCAGATTGATCGTCTTTTGTTTTGTGATCTTTAAATAGATATTAAATACCATATTTCGGATTTTTTCTTCATCTCCGCTGATCGTTAATCCATAATACGACTTTCTTTCCAATGTAATTCCATAATATTCAAATAATGCTTCGACACTGTTTAAATCTTCCACCAGTGTATTCTTGCTCACTTCCATCTGATCTGCTAACTGTTCGATCGTTGTCTTGTCAGTTAAGATCAGCATCATTGCAATCACGACCGCACGCTCATCTCTGGAATATTCTTTCATATCATTCGTATACAAAATGGAATCCAGTCCTACCTTCTCCAGAAATTCAAGACGGATTCCAAGTCTTGGTGTTCTCTCAATCTTGATTGGTAAATCTTTTGTTGAATATTCAATGGCGTCCAGATCATTTCGGATTGTTCTGGAACTGATGGAAAATTCCTCTGCCAGTTCTTTGGTTGTTGTATATTCTTCTCGTTTTTCCAGATATTTTAGTAATTCTATCTGCCTTGTTGTCAACATCTGCTTTTTCACCTCATATCTTATTTTGGTGTTATTTTATCCTTATCACAAACGATATTCCAAAAAGGACAGATATTTTAAAGAAACAAAATACCTATCCTCTTTTTCTATGAGCTATGCTACACCAATTTTCAATTCATTTCTATACCTAAACTTTTCCTTATATGTGGAAATCATTCGTGATTCTCCCATAAAATCAAAACCTCCAGCTTAACCTGTATGTGCTAAACTATCGATATCCATTTGGATAACTTCCTTTGATTTTATGTGGTTGGTGAACCATCATAATTATATCACTGGAGGTTTTTTACTGTAAGCTTAAGCAATGCTGACTCACCGGCCTAGCCGGTGGTTTATTCGTTCAGCACAGTTCCGTTTCTCTTCTGAGAAACGGAACTGTGCTGAACAGGCTTAAAGCCTAACAATAAAAAAATCCCACCTTACAACATTATCGAAATGCCATAAGATGGTATTTATCATTCTTAAGATTAATTATGCTTCTTTTGTCTGAGCATATTCGTTTAATCTTCCAAGCAGTTCATCTAAGTCCATTCCATGAACATAAGCTGCCTGTTCAATGCTTTCTCCCTGAGATGATGGGCATCCCACACATCCCATTCCAGATGCCATAAGAATTGCTGCGTAGTTTGGATCTAATGCGATCAGATCTGCGATGATCATATCTTTTGAAATTGCCATTTCGTTTGTTCCTCCATAAAATTTAATAATATTTTCAGAAAATATGTTTTGCGATACATGTTTTCTAAAATAGTTCAAACTAACATTCATAGTATAATACATTCTGTTCAAAGTGTCAAAATAACTTTATAAATTTTCCACTTATTATTGTTAAAAATACAACAAAATTACTTGATATTCCTTCCTAAGTATATTAAAATAGAAATGGTCGAGCGGGGTTTACCCGCTACTAATGATTATACTATTTATATAAGGAGGATATAACTATGGCATATGTAATTTCAGACGCTTGTATTTCTTGTGGAGCTTGCGAAGGAACTTGCCCAGCAGGAGCTATCAGCGAAGGAGATGGACAGTACGTAATCGATGCAGATACATGCATGGAATGTGGAGCTTGCGCAGACGGATGTCCAGCAGGAGCTATCAGCCAGGAATAATTTCCAGGTACGTATATTGTTCAAGCAACAAAAAAAG
>ENA-OQKC01000397-OQKC01000397.1-human-gut-metagenome-genome-assembly--contig:-NODE-397-length-18538-cov-7.409483_pt1 | contig 18538 bp, 17 predicted proteins | sample MGYA00242774_ERZ504790 | MGnify/ENA primary metagenome ERZ504790 (study PRJEB26092, sample SAMD00036419) | human gut metagenome | host: Homo sapiens | study: EMG produced TPA metagenomics assembly of...
AAGGTAAAGATACGTTGACAGGATGGAGATGTGATCTTATTCCGATTCAATGTATGATGAAAACAGGTGATTTATGGAAATGTCGATACGTTTTCCGGGACTTGGCCTGGTCTTTGATTATGTGCCGCGCTCATTTCAGATATTTGGAATGGAATTCACCATATATGGAGTACTGATTGCTGTGGGTGCTCTTCTTGGAATGGGACTTGTGACACTTGAAGCGAAACGAAATGGGGAAGATCAGAACAGGTATCTCGATATGATGCTTATCTCCCTGCTAGTTTCAGTGGCAGGTTCCAGATTATTTTATGTGGCTTTTTCATGGGGATTTTATAAAGAAAATCTGAATGCCATACTGGACTTTCGAAATGGCGGTTACGCTTTATATGGTGGTCTGCTCTTTGGATTTCTTGCGGCAGCGGTATTTTGCAGGATTACCCAAACGTCATTCTGGCAGAGTGCCGATATTGCGTGTCCCGGAATACTTCTGGGACAGGCTATAGGACGCTGGGGCAACTTTTTTAACAGAGAGTCTTTCGGAGAATATACAAATCTGCCATGGGCAATGCAGATACCGGTTTCAGCTGTACGGTCAGGAGAAGTTTCGGGAGCAATGAGAGATAATCTGCTGACCATAAATGGGATTTCATATATTCAGGTTCAGCCGGTTTTTCTTTATGAAAGTCTGTGGTGTCTGCTGTTATTTCTGCTGTTGATGACCATGCGCCGAAAAAAGAAATATGAAGGCGAATTGTTTATGATCTATCTGGCAGGTTATGGTCTGGGAAGGTTTTTCTTTGAATGGCTCAGAACAGATAAGCTTTATATTCCGGGGACAAAAGTGGGGATTTCGCTGGTAATTTCCGCTATATTATTTGCTGTTTTTATGCCTGTAGTGATCATACGCAGAGTGATGGCACAGAAAAGAGATACTATACGCCGGCAGAGGAAAAAAAGATTTCTGGATGAGTCAGTGAAAGAAAAACAGATGTTTCCTGAGACTTCTGAAATGAAACCGGAACCGGAAATCCGGCCGGAGATGGATGAACAGGTAAAGCCAGATGTGGGAACTTCTCCCACAAATTCAAAAGAAGAACAGTAAAAAAACATATATCTGAAAGATAAGTGGGTTGAAAGTGGAAATTCAACCCACTTTTTGTGTATAAAAGCCCATTTTTCTCGTAAAAATAAGGTTGTTTCATAAATGTTAACAGAGTTCTAAATTTTAAAAATCTTTTTCTCCCCCTTGTTTTTTCAGCTTAAATAGTTTAGAATAAGCACATAAGTGGTAGAAAGTGGTGAATAGTGGTGGTGAGTGGGGAATAACGGCAGAGTCCATTACCACCTGAGAAATCTGAAGGGGAGATTCAGATTTTGCGAGAGTAGGTGAGTAACATGTTCATGGGAGAGTATAACCACACGATCGACGCGAAGGGGCGTCTGATCATTCCTTCTAAATTCAGGGAGCTCTTAGGGGAAGAGTTTGTTCTGACAAGAGGGCTTGATGGCTGTCTTTACATTTATCCGATGGATGAATGGGAATCCTTTGAAATGAAGCTCAGATCTTTACCACTTACAAATAAAAATGCCAGAACTTTTTCACGATTCTTTGTAGCTGGAGCAACTACATGTGAACTGGACAGGCAGGGACGAATCCTTGTACCGCAGACATTGCGCGAATTTGCCGGTCTGGAGAAAGATGTGGTTCTGACAGGTAATCTGAACAGAATTGAAGTTTGGAGCAAAGAAAAATGGAATGAGATCTGTGATTATGATGACATGGACAGCATTGCAGAGAGCATGCAGGACATGGGAATCACAATCTGACAGGTCTCGTTTGAAGTATCTTGCAAAGTAAATCCAGACAGGAGACGGAGATGGAATTTAAACACAAATCTGTATTACTGGAAGAGACCATTGAAGGTTTGGATATCAAACCGGACGGAATCTACGTGGATGGTACTTTAGGAGGTGCAGGGCATGCCGGTGAGGTATGCAGGAAACTTTCTGCCAAGGGGAGATTTATTGGCATAGATCAAGACCAGGATGCGATAATTGCTGCGAGTGAGAGGTTAGCCCCCTATAAACAGGCGACGATCATTCGCAGCAATTATTGTTACATGGTACAGGAACTGGCAGCAAGAGGCATCTATAAAGTCGACGGGATTCTCCTTGATCTTGGAGTATCTTCCTATCAGCTTGACAATGAAGAACGCGGTTTTACCTACAGGGTAGATGCACCGCTCGATATGCGCATGGACCAGCGCCAGACGCAGACAGCCGGCGATATTGTCAATGGCTATGAAGAAAAAGAATTATACCGTATTATTCGTGATTACGGTGAAGATAAATTTGCAAAAAATATTGCAAAACATATTGTTGCCGCCAGACAGGTGAAACCGATCACAACCACCGGAGAACTGACAGAGATCATCAGAGAATCCATTCCCATGAAGATGCAGGTGAAGTCAGGACATCCGGCCAAGAGAACTTTTCAGGCAATCCGTATTGAGCTTAACAGAGAGCTCGATGTGCTGCGGGATTCTCTGGATGGAATGATCGATATCCTTGATGATGGCGGAAGACTTTGCATTATCACTTTTCATTCTCTGGAGGACAGAATTGTAAAGACGATTTTCAGAAAAAATGAGAATCCGTGTACCTGCCCTTCAGATTTTCCTGTATGCGTATGCGGGAAGAAATCCAAAGGAAAAGTGATCACAAGAAAGCCGATTCTTCCGGGGGAGACAGAGATGGAAGAGAATCCGCGTTCCAAAAGTGCAAAGCTTCGGATTTTTGAGAGAGTATTATAATTAGAGAGGCATGAAATGGCGAGAACGACCAGGAGTGAAACAGCAAGAAGAAGCAGAACCAGTGCCAGAACAAACAGAGGAATGTATGTTGACGGAAATACGGTCAGACGTCTTGCAGAAGTTCCGGAGAGAAAGAGGCAGCCGGGAAGACAGAATCCGGGAAGGCAGCAGACCAATCGAAACCGAAGAGTGCAGGCGAGTCCTGCGCAGGTACCAAGGCAGAAACATCAGTTGAGTAAAGAAGCACAGAAGAACAGGCAGAAGGCGACTGCAATGAACTGGGGATTTGTAGCGTTTCTGGCAGTTGTATGTGTGGCGATATTATTCTGCTCTGTGAAATATCTTCGTTACAAATCAGAGATTACCGCAAAGATGAGTACAGTTGCATCTCTTGAGGAGGAACTGGCAGATTTAAAAGAAGACAATGATGCATATTACAGCCAGGTGACATCAAATGTGGATCTGAATAAGATCAAGCAGATCGCATTGGGGAGACTGGGGATGAAATATCCGTCAGATGATCAGACAGTAACCTATTCTACATCGGGTAACAGCTATGTAAGACAGTATCAGGATATACCAGATTCAAAGTAGGTGATTAATTGAGCAATACGGGAAGAAAGAGTCGAAGAAGACCACAGAGAAAAATAAATCAAAACATGAAAGAAAAGCTGCTGATATTGTTTGGAATTGTGTTACTGCTTCTGGTAATATTAGTGCTGAGAATTACTTATATTAATGCTACCAGTGGAAGCAAATACAAAAAACAGGTGTTAAGTCAGGCACAGCAGAAATATGAGAGCCAGGTACTGCCGGCAAAGAGAGGCGATATTTATGACAAGAACGGAAATATACTGGCTACCAGCAATAAAGTTTATAATGTGATCCTGGACTGTAAAACTGTAAATTCAGATGAGGACTATGTAGAGCCAACAATACGTGCCTTAAATGAGGTGCTGGGGATTGATGAAGAAACAGTGCGTTCTCTTTTGGCCGATTCAAGAACCAGCCAGAGTCAGTATCAGGTACTGACAAAACAGCTGTCTATGGACAAAAAGAAAGAATTTGAAAAATATAAGGCAGAGGATGAAGATTCCGGTCTTACTAAAGCGCAGGCAAAGGAACGGGCAAATATCAAAGGCGTCTGGTTTGAAGAGGATTATCTGAGAAGTTATCCGTTTAATGAAACAGCATGCGATACAATTGGTTTTGCACTGGACAGAGATGTGGCAGATATCGGACTGGAAGGGTACTATAACAGCACACTGACAGGCGTAGACGGAAGACAGTATGGGTATATCAATGATGATTCAGATGTGGAGCAGACCATTATTGCTGCGGTGAATGGAAAAAGCATTCAGACCAGCATTGACATCGGTGCACAGCAGATTGTTGAGAAATATGTTAATGGATTTAAAGAGGCAATGGGGGCCAAGAATATAGGTGTCATTGTTGAAAATCCGTCCACCGGTGAGATTATTGCCATGGATGGTGGTGACCGTTATGATCTGAATAATCCGAGAGATCTTTCCGCTGTATATACAGAAGATGAAATCAAAGCGATGAATGATGTGGAAACAGTGGAGGCTCTGAATGGTATGTGGAGTAATTTCTGCGTCACAGATGCCTATGAGCCGGGATCTGTTGTAAAGCCGATCGTCATGGCTTCTGCATTGGAAAAGGGTGCGATACAGGAAACAGATACATTTGTATGCGATGGATCGCAGACTTTTGGAGATACTATGATCAAGTGTGCGGTTTATCCGAGCGCACATGGCACAGAGACACTGGGAGAGGTAATTGCAAACTCCTGTAATGATGCAATGATGCAGATTGGTGCCAAGATGGGAGCTACTCAGTTTATCAAAGCACAGAGTCTGTTTAATTTCGGAACAAGGACAGGGATTGACCTGCCGAATGAAGGCGCAGGTATTATCCATACTAAGGACAGATTGGGGGAAACAGAACTTGCATGTTCTGCTTTTGGACAGGGTTTTACCTGTACCATGATCCAGGAAATCAATGCGATGAGTTCCGTTATCAATGGCGGATATTATTATCAGCCGCATCTTGTGACAAAGGTTCTTGACAGTAATGGCGGAACTGTAAAAACAATCTCGCCGATACTTCTGAAGCAGACGATTTCCTCCAGGATTTCCAGTGATATCAGAAGCTATATGGCATTGAGTGTACAGCAGGGTACCAGCCGTCATTCCAAAGTGCAGGGTTACAGTTCAGGCGGTAAAACAGGTACAGCGGAGAAATACCCGCGAGGAAACGGAAAATATCTGGTTTCTTTTATTGGATTTGCTCCTGTAGATGACCCGGCTGTGGTAATTTATGTAGTTGTAGATGAACCGAATGTAGAGGATCAGGCAAACAGTACTTATCCGCAGTATATTGCACAGGGAATCCTTTCGGAACTTCTTCCGTATCTGAATGTAGTGCCGGATGAATCTGAAGATGGAACAGTGCCGGAGACAGAATTGTGGGAAGGGTTTAAGGGACATTTAAAGAGTACTTCCATATCGGACAGCGAACTTGACAGTGACGGTAATCTGGTGGATGCAGATGGCAATCTGATAGACTGGGATGGAAACCGGATTGATGAAAACGGATATCTGCTGGATGCCAATGGAGATCACATATTGGATGAGGAAGGCAATTATAAGATGTCTACAAATCTTGTCAGTGCTTCGGGAAGTACGGATGCAGATTCTTCAGGAGATGCAGTATCCAATCCTGATGCACCTGCACCTCTGGAGGATGATGAAGCTGAGACGACTGAGGATAATGACGAAGAGACAGACGGTATTACCAATGAAGAAGCAGGTCTGGAATAAAAACGTATAGTTATAGCTCCGCAGAGAATGGTCATATATTGTTATGACAATCTCTGCGGAGCTTTTTTTAATGAAAAAAAATATGAGTTTCACAAGAGAAAATATGGGTGGTATTATCTGCTGTATTTTAATGATGACAGGCCTTATCGGAAGACTGGTATATCTTATGTGTTTCAGATCAGACTATTATTATAAGAAAGCAAAAGAACTTCACGAAAAGAGAGAGACGAGATCAAAGCGGCCAGAGGGGAGATTCTGGATGCAAGGGGGAAAAGTTCTGGCATCAAACAGGACAGTATGTACAATCTCTGTGATCCACAGTCAGATTAAAGAACCGTGAAAAAGTAATCGCCCTGTTGTCTGAAAAACTGAAAATAGATGAGGCAGAAGTGAGAAAAGAGTGGAGAAAATCTCTTCCATAGAAATAGTAAAGACAAATGTGGAAAAAAGTACAGGTGATGAGATAAGAGAGTGCAGTCTGGCAGGGGTGAAAGTTGATGAGGATTATAAGCGTTACTATCCATGTGGAAGTCTGGCTTCAAAAGTCATTGGCTTTACGGGAGGTGATAATCAGGGAATTATTGGTCTGGAAGTGAAATATGAAGAAATCCTGAGGGGACAGCCGGGTAAAATCCTGACAACAACAGATGCCAGGGGTGTGGAAATTGATAAATTGGGTGAGACAAGGGAAAAACCGATAGAGGGGAAAAGCCTGATAATCAGCCTTGATGTAAATATTCAGGAATTTGCGCAGCAGTCAGCTTTGAAGGTAATGGAGGAAAAGCAGGCAGAACGTGTATCTATCCTGCTGATGAATCCACAGAACGGCGAAATATATGCATGTGTCAATGTGCCGGAATTTGACCTGAATGATCCTTTTACCCTGACAGATGATCTGAATATGCAGTTAAATGAATCCGGGATAACAATACCGTCGGAAGATCACAATGAACAAAGTGAACTGGCAGTGCAGACAGCATCAGGAAAAACAAATACAGAAAGAAAGCAGGAATTACTGAATCAGATGTGGAGAAATCCCTGCCTGAATGATACTTATGAACCGGGCTCCACATTTAAAATCATCACCATGGCAGCCGGACTGGAGGCTGGTGTTGTTTCACCTGGGGACCGTTTTTATTGTCCCGGATATAAAGTGGTGGAGGATCGCAGAATCCACTGTGCAAAAAGAACAGGACATGGATCTCAGAATTTTGTGGAAGGTGCACAGAATTCCTGTAACCCTGTGTTTATAGAGGTGGGGCTTCGCCTTGGGATAGAACGTTATTATAAGTATTTCAGACAGTTTGGACTTCTGGATAAAACCGGGACAGATCTTCCGGGAGAGGCAGGAACTATTATGCATCAGAAGAAAAATATGGGAGAAGTGGAACTGGCAACGGTTTTCTTTTGGACAGTCTTTTCAGATTACGCCTGTTCAGCTGGCTGCAACAGTAAGTTCACTTATAAACGGAGGCAGACGGGTGACACCGCATTTTGGAGTCGCAGTGTTAAATCCTGACAGAACAGAGGGTGAGAAACTGATTTTTCCGGTAAAGGAAGGAATTGTCTCTGAAGAGACTTCGAAGGAAATAAGAGAAATCCTGGAAACAGTAGTATCTCAGGGCTCCGGAAAAAAACTGCAAAAAATTGAAGGATATGCCATCGGTGGGAAAACTGCCACTTCTCAGACACTGCCAAGAAGTGCAAATCGTTATATTTCCTCTTTTTTTGGGATTTGCACCTGCAGAAGATCCGCAGATACTGGGACTGTGTATTATTCATGATCCGAAAGGAATCTATTATGGAGGGACAGTAGCTGCACCTGTGATACGTGGTATTTTTGAGAATATCCTGCCATATCTTGGAATTGAAAAAAGTGATGTTTCTGATTTTTCAGCAGAAGGCAATTAGGGAAATTCCGCAGGCAGGGTTGATAAATAAGCAAAAAAGCCTTATACTAAAAGAAATCTGAAAGTAAAAAACTTTCAGGAAAAAACGAAAGAATGAACGAGGTGTAAGATGGAATTTCAAGTTGTAATCCCTGTGCTGATTTCTTTTGCAATCAGCGTTGTATTAGGACCGGTCATCATTCCTTTTCTTCGGAGACTGAAGATGGGCCAGACAGAAAGAACAGAGGGCGTACAGTCCCATTTAAAGAAAGCAGGAACACCTACAATGGGTGGAGTGATCTTTCTGATCGCCACAGCGATAACTGCATTATTTTATGTAGGGGATTATCCGAAGATCATTCCGGTACTGTTCCTGACTCTTGGATTTGGAATTATCGGATTTCTGGATGATTATCTGAAGGTTGTGCTGAAACGCTCAGACGGACTGCTGCCATGGCAGAAATTTTTACTTCAGGTAGTTCTGACTGCGATTTTTGTCTTTTATATTGTTAAGTATACAGATATTTCACTGACTATGAGAATCCCATTCTGGAGCGGACATTTCCTGAATCTTGGATGGCTGGCAGTTCCGGTTCTTTTCTTTGCTGTGATCGGTACTGTGAATGGAGTTAATTTTACGGATGGTCTGGATGGTCTTGCTTCCAGTGTGACTCTGATCGTTGCAGTATTTTTTACAGTAGTTTCTATTGGAATGAAATCGGGAATCGAGCCGATCACAGGTGCAGTTGTGGGAGGTCTGATGGGATTTCTGTTGTTTAATGTATATCCGGCAAAAGTGTTTATGGGAGACACAGGTTCTCTGGCACTGGGTGGTTTTGTTGCAGGTACGGCTTATGTGATGCAGATGCCGTTATTTATCCTGATCGTGGGTCTGATCTATCTGATCGAAGTACTTTCCGTTATCATTCAGGTAACTTATTTCAAGGCAACACATGGAAAGCGTATTTTTAAGATGGCGCCGATCCATCATCATTTTGAGTTATGCGGATGGTCTGAAACACGTGTAGTTGCGGTATTCTCAGTTATTACAGCGGTTATGTGTATGGTCGCACTGTTGGCACTGTAAGATTTTGGCTAAGCAGATTTCAGCGTTATGCTGATAAAAGGGAGGAAAATTATTATGGAATTACAGGGAAAAAAGGTACTTGTATTCGGTTCCGGAAAAAGCGGAATCGGAGCATCTGACCTTCTGGCGAAGGTAGGAGCATTTCCGGTTATCTATGACGGAAATGCCGAAACAGATAAAGACGCAGTTGTACATAAAACAGATGGGACATATCCGGTCACTGTATATGCAGGAGAACTTCCGAAAGAAGTACAGGACAGTCTTGATCTGGTAGTTTTAAGCCCCGGAGTGCCGACAGATCTTCCACTTGTAAAGAGTTTTTATGAGCAGGGGCTTCCGGTATGGGGAGAGGTAGAACTGGCATACAGAGTAGGTGACGGCGAAGTACTTGCCATCACAGGAACAAACGGAAAAACTACTACAACAGCACTTCTTGGAAAAATTATGCAGGATGCACGTGAGTCTGTTTTTGTAGTCGGCAATATCGGAACCCCATATACTTCCAAAGCACTGGAGATGAAGCAAAACTCTGTAACTGTTGCAGAAATCAGCAGTTTTCAGCTGGAAACGATTGATGAGTTTGCACCAAAGGTATCTGCAATCCTGAATATTACAGAGGACCATCTGAACCGTCATCATACAATGGAAGAGTATATACGTGTGAAAGAACTGATCACTGAGAATCAGGGCACAGAAGATGTATGCGTGCTGAATTATGAAGATGAGGTTCTGCGTGAGTTTGGAAAACATCTGACTCCACGAGTGGTATATTTCTCCAGCGGACGTAAACTGGATGAGGGAATTTATCTGGATGGAAACAAAATCATCCTGAAGGACGGAGAAAAAGAAATCGAAGTAGTTAAGACAGAAGATCTGAAGCTTCTTGGAAAACACAATTTTGAGAATGTTATGGCCGCAGTTGCAATGGCTTACTACGATGGAGTATCCTTGGACAGCATCCGTAAGAGCATCTGTGAATTTACAGCTGTTGCACACAGAATCGAATATGTGACAGAGAAAAAAGGCGTTGTATATTATAATGATTCCAAAGGAACTAACCCGGATGCGGCAATTAAAGGAATCCAGGCAATGAACCGTCCGACACTTCTGATCGGCGGCGGTTATGATAAACAGTCCGGTTATGATGAATGGATTGAGGCATTTGGCGGAAAGGTACGTTATCTGGTGCTGATCGGTCAGACAAAGGAGAAAATCAAAGAAGCTGCTGAGAAACATGGTTTCCATGACATCATCCTCTGCGAAGATCTGAAAGAGGCAGTAAAGGTATGTGAGGAGAAAGCACAGCCTGGAGATGCTGTTTTGCTTTCTCCCGCATGTGCAAGCTGGGGACAGTTTGATAACTATGAACAGCGTGGAGATATGTTCAAGGAATATGTAAGAAATCTGTAGAATATCTATAAGTAAGAATTATAGCTGTCCGGCAGAGAAAGACGAAGCTGCAGTGACCGGCTATAGATAATTTTGCGGAGAAACAGATGGCGCGAAAAAGAGCGACAGATTTATCAAAAACAGATATGACGATGCTGGTACTGATAGTACTGCTTGTGATTTTTGGCCTGGCAGTATTATTCAGCTCCAGTGAATATAATGGCAGAGTACGTTTCGGCGACTCTGCCTGTTATTTTAAGAAACAGTTATTTGCCACAGCATTGGGTATGGGAGTGATGTATATGGTTTCTTCCATTGATTATCATTTTTTTCTGAGGCTGGGACCAGTGGCATATCTGATTTCAATGTTTTTGTCCGGCGCAGTACTTTTTGTAGGTCAGGAGATCAACGGCTCAAAAAGATGGCTGAATCTTGGACCTTTATCTTTTCAGCCTTCAGAGTTTGCGAAAGTTGCTGTGATCCTTTTTCTTGCATGGCAGATCGAGCGTACAAAAAAAGCAACCAGGGGCTTTGGATTTATGTGCAGGACAATATTGACCCTGCTGCCGACCATTGGTCTTGTAGGTTCAAATAATCTGAGTACAGCGATCATTATTTTGGGTATCGGTGGAATCCTGATTTTTGTATCCAATCCGGGATATCTGGAATTTATCGGGCTTGGCAGCGCAGGTGCAGGTTTCATAGCTGTTTTTCTTGCCGCAGAGAGTTATCGTCTGGAACGTCTTGCAATCTGGAGAAATCCGGAGAAATATGAAAAAGGATTTCAGACGATCCAGGGATTGTATGCCATTGGCAGCGGCGGAATATTCGGCAGAGGCTTTGGAAACAGTCTGCAGAAACTTGGATTTGTTCCGGAAGCGCAGAATGATATGATTTTTTCGATTATATGTGAGGAAATGGGAGCAGCCGGAGCTATCTTTCTGATTTTTCTGTTTGCAATGCTTTTGTGGCGGCTGGGTGTGGCTGCCATGCATGCAAAAGATCTGGCCGGAGCTCTTATCTGTTGCGGGATTATGGGGCATCTGGCTCTTCAGGTTATTTTGAATATTGCAGTGGTGACCAATACAATCCCCAATACAGGCATTACGCTGCCTTTTATCAGCTATGGAGGAACTTCGGCAGTGTTTCTTCTTGGGGAAATGGGACTTGCGATGAATGTTGGGAAATGTGACAGGATAAATTGAATTACAGGTTTCAGAATGGCGTAACATATAATAGAAAAAGCCATAAACTGTAAAGTAAGAGACTCTTTGGGAGCAAAAGGTTGGATGAAATCCATGTGACAGGTAAAGCTTCTCTCAGCGGAGAGATTTTTATACAGGGATCTAAAAATGCAGCACTTCCAATGATAGCCGCATCTCTGATGCACAGAGGACTAAGCATTCTGAGGGGATGCCCCAGAATTTCAGATGTTTTCTGTATGGAAGAGATTTTGAAAAGTCTTGGTGCAGTGACCTGGTGGGACGATCATGATCTTTATCTGGATTGTTCCTGCGCAGACGGAACAGAAATTCCTGCAGTCTATACAGGCAGAATGCGTTCTTCAATCATTCTGGCAGGTGCGGTGCTTGCAAGAAACAGAAAATGCAGGATAGGGTATCCGGGCGGATGTACGATCGGGAAAAGACCAATAGATCTCCATCTTATGGCACTGAGAGCACTTGGCGCGGATGTCCGGGAAAATGCATCAGGCCTGGATGGAGAATGTGTCAGATTTGAAGGGCAGGATATTGTGTTTCCGAAATCGAGTGTGGGAGCTGCTCAACAGGCAATACTGGCAGCAGTTCTTGCAAAAGGTGTAACACATCTTTATAATTGTGCGAAAGAACCGGAGGTTTTCTGGCTCTGCAGATATCTGAAAACAATGGGAGCACTGATAGAAGGAGAAGAAACCGGTGAAATTACGATTAGAGGAGTGGATGAACTGAAAAGCGGAGACTACCGTATTCCTCCGGATCGTATTGTTGCAGGTACCTATCTGTGTGCGGCTGCGGCAGCAAGAAGTAAGATTATTCTTCATGATGTACCTGTGGAGGAGCTGCAGTCGTTTATGGAAGTATATCGGAAAATAGGTGGACAATATCAAGTAAATGGTGGTACACTAGAGGTCAATGGAAAGAATGCTGTCAGACCGGTTGTTTTAGTAGAAACGGAAATTTATCCGGGTTTTCCCACAGATCTGCAGGCTCCGTTGATGGCAGTACTGACAGGTGCGCAGGGACAGAGTACCATACGGGAAAATATTTTTGACCGGAGATTTGGCAGTGCTTTTCAGATGAAAAAAATGGGCGCAGATATTTCCGTAAGCGGAAACCAGGCAATCATAAGAGGGGGAAAAACTCTTAAGGGAACACAGGTACAGGCAGGAGATCTCAGAGGTGGTGCAGCCCTGCTCATTGCCGCACTTATGGCAGAGGGAGAAACCTGTGTTACAGGAGCCGGGTTTATCAGCAGGGGCTATGAGCATATCTGTGAAGATTTACGGACTTTGGGCTGCAGAATATGGCAGCCGGGGACAGAGGATTTGAGGATTTATGAGAGAAAGTAATTATGGGAAAAGACCTCCTATGAGCAAAAGGACGAAGAAGATGCTGGCAGGTATGATAGGCGCCGGAGTTATGGTCGCTGTGATAGTATTTTTTTCCTATTATAAAGTAGATACTGTTGAGGTGAGGGGAACTTCCCATTATACAGACGAAGAAGTAAAGAATATGGTGCTTCGGGGACCGATGGCTTCCAATTCGGTCCTTGCACCACTGCTCTACAGCACTACAAATACAGAGGACATTGCATATGTAGATGCATTTAAAGTTACCCAGCTGAACCGAAATACCATCTGTATCAGCGTAAAAGAGAAAAAAACAGTCGGATGCATCCGATATCTTGACAGTTACATTTATTTTGACAGAAATGGCATTTTTGTGGAGGGTTCTCAGAACAGAGATGAGACGGTTCCGTATTTTGACGGAATTCAGGTGAACAGCATCGTGATGGATGAGAAACTGGATATTAAAGGAGATACTGTACTGAATACAGCTGTAGCATTGTCTACAATCTTTCAGAAAAATGATATGATCCCCGATCATATTCAGTTTGACAGCAGCTATTCTATCAGCCTCATCTATGGGGATATAACTGTTCAGCTTGGAAAAGATGCTGATCTGGAAGAGAAGATGAACCGAGTGATAGCGATTCTGCCCAAAATTCAGGGAAAAAAAGGTATTCTTCATATGGAGAGTGTGGCTACGGAGTCCAATACCTTTGAAGAAGAACTGGAACAGGAAGAAGTTACTGCTGAGAACTGGAATGGCGGTTATGATGAAGATGGCAATTATACCGGAGACGGCGAGTATGACGAGGATGGTAATTATGTAGGTGCAAAACCGAAGACTGCTCTTGAGGAAGCAATTGAGAACTGGAATGGCGGTTATGATGAGGAAGGGGATTATACCGGAGCAGGTGAGTATGACGAATCCGGTAATTATGTGGGACCGAAGCCTACACAGGAATCTCTGGATGCGGCATCTGATGAGTCGGGAGACGGTTCAGAAGATGAAAGTTCCGCAGATGACCAGAGTTCTGAAACTTCAGAAGATGGAGAAAGTGATTCATCATATGACGACGGAAACTCAGATGATTCAGATGGATATGGTGATTATACAGAAGATAACAGTGATTATCAGGGGGATGATTCTGAGGGATATTGATAGTATATGGAAACTTTGAGATCAGAGAAGGCTCCGTACACTGATACAACATATTTACCGGAATTGCCGAAAAAGAGTGAAAAAAGTATAAAAAAACAAAATTAATGGTTGATTAATTCTCAAAAAAAATATATGATATATCTATATGTAACTTTGATATAAATCACTGAAAAGGATATCAGGTATAAATAAAGGAGGAAGTACGTTGTTAGAGATTATGTCAAACGAGGCTGAATCATCTGCCAAGATCATAGTGATCGGTGTAGGTGGAGCCGGAAATAATGCAGTAAACAGAATGGTGGAAGAGGCCATCGGCGGAGTAGAGTTTGTAGGTGTTAATACTGATAAGCAGGCTTTAACTCTGTGCAAAGCTCCAACTGTACTTCAGATTGGCGAGAAGATTACCAAAGGTCTTGGTGCAGGAGCCCAGCCTGAGGTTGGACAGAAAGCAGCAGAGGAGAGCATTGAAGAAGTAAAACAGTTAATGGAAGGTGCGGATATGGTATTCGTTACCTGTGGTATGGGAGGCGGAACCGGAACCGGAGCTGCACCTGTTATCGCAGCAGCAGCGAAAGAAATGGGTATCCTTACAGTTGGCGTTGTTACAAAACCTTTCCGTTTTGAAGCAAGAACTCGTATGAATAATGCACTTGCAGGCATTGAGAATCTGAAGAAAGCAGTGGATACATTAATCGTTATCCCGAATGATAAATTACTGGAAGTTGTAGATCGCAGAACAACCATGCCGGAAGCTCTGAAGAAGGCTGATGAAGTTCTGCAGCAGGCAGTACAGGGCATTACAGACCTGATCAATCTGCCGGCTCTGATTAACCTTGACTTTGCAGACGTTCAGACTGTAATGACAGACAAGGGAATTGCCCATATCGGTATCGGTGAAGCAAGAGGAGACGACAAAGCTATGGAAGCTGTACAGCAGGCCGTATCTTCTCCACTTCTTGAGACAACCATCAAAGGTGCTACACATGTTATCATTAATATTTCCGGAGATATTTCTCTTATGGATGCCAATGATGCTGCAAGCTATGTACAGGAGCTTACAGGTGAGGAAGCAAACATCATCTTTGGTGCCATGTATGATGATACAGTTGCTGACTACTGCAGAATCACAGTGATTGCAACAGGTCTGAATGATGATAACCTTCAGCAGACCCCTTTCGGAAAAAGAAGCACAGCTTCTTCCTTTGGTGCAAGAAGACCTTCTTCCACAGCAACGACAGGTACAGCAACAGCCGGAACTGCAGCAGGAAGCGGTATGAACATGCCTAGCTTCAGCCTTCCAACTATGAATGCCACACCATTTGGAGCATCTAAGACTCCGTCAAGCACTGTTCAGAAGAAGGATATCCAGATTCCGGATTTCTTAAGAAACAGATAGGATTATCTGTTTTGCAGTGAAATAATTTACAGACAGACAAAAGAGACATATTCCATATAGATGGACATGTCTCTTTTTTTGACCGGATCAGGGAAGTTCATTATCCCTGATATACGGGTGAAAATCCTGTTGCCATGGTGTTGATATTATGCGCCACAATGGCACTGGAAGGTGTCACATCTTGTATCGGAAGATGCATGTGCATTAGAGCCGTCTACCTGAATGGAGGATGCTGTACATTTGCAGTTATCATTATAGGTACAGTTATGGGCTTTGCAGTCGATCTGGATTTTGTCGCAGCCACAGTCATCTGTATAGCTGTCTTTCATGGAACTGCCGGTTCTCTCTCGGAAACTGCCGCAGCTTGTCTCATTTGCAGAAGTAGCATTTTCGCCTGTCACGTCAATATCACCCTTTGAACAGAGCTGTTCTTTGTTGTAAACACAGGTCATTGCTGAACATTTAAGAATTGTCATAGAGTTACCCTCCTGAAAAAATCTGAGATAACTATTCAATACTGCTGTCGAGCGTGTCTGAAAAATCATTACCGCAATCTGCACGCCCCACTTTGCGGTATATTTCACCCGAATTCAGTTTCCGTAGCCCGCTACGGCGCCCTCATCCGGGCAAAATATCCCACAAATTGTGACGCACATCTTGCAGAAAGCCTTTTTCAGACACGCTCTAGTGCAAGAGTACTGAACAGTTACATTGAATAAGTTTCGGAGATAGGATGTGCAGTTTGAGAGAAAATATACATGAGATCGTTACTGTTCACTCCGTTCACAGTAACGTAGCCAAAATTCATTCCAGATTGCCTGCGGCAATGGAATTTTGGCTTGTATGTCTCGGGATTTTGGCATATTCATGCCAAAACACCTCGCGGAATAGTGGTGTGTGAACAGTAACAATTATATTACTGCTCACTCAGGCGTAGATTCACAATTGTATCCGATAACTTACTTAATTCGTTTAAAATGCAGTACATATATTAACGTTTTTCCCAACGTCTTCCTTCTCTGCAAAAGGTCCGGGAATTACCTTGGCACCTCTGTGTCCTCCAAAGTAATCGGTATCAAATGTTATCGGTGTTCCATCCGGATTTTCGAAGAATTCTTCCGGCTCAAAAGCTTTTCCCAAAACTTCTGTATTGATCATACGTCCGGAGAAATCTTCAAGAATCTCATATATATTTGTATCCAGGAAATATTTTCCGTCTTTCTCTGTTAATTCTACCTTCACATTCTCAGAAGAAACGAACCCATTTTTCTCATGTTTCCATGCCTTTGCACCATCAAGATAAACATTTCCTTCACTCCATACCGGTAAATGATCAAAATGAACTGATTCCAGTTTCTTCATATCTGCAGGTTTTGTAAAATCAAACTGTGAAATCCATTCATCATACGTTGGATACTCATCAAACATCCAGGTTCCGACTTTTCTGTTTTCAGAATCAAATCCATCATCAGAATCATGCATTGTAATAAAATCTTCTGAAGGCCATTTCTGGACGAAAATATTATTATAGAAACGATCATCTCCATGAAGTATAGTCATAAATCCCATAACCTCTGTACGATGAGGCATATGATATGGTGTATAACGCCAACTGGTTCCTTCGCCTACACAAGTTAAAGCACCGCAGATCAGATTATGTACCATAGCAACACCCTGAGTAGCAAAACGCAGGCTGGCATCTGATAAAAGGATATTGTTATCAATAAGAGTAGGACCATGACCTACTTCAACAAAAATATCCTGGCACATCATACCACCTTTCAACTGTTTAGCAAATGCCGGACGCTGATTGTCATGGAGCAGGTTCTGAGAAAGTCGTGTACCCTGAGCTTCCCAATCACACCAGATTCCCATAGTACAATGATGAATATGATTTCTTCTCATAATAACATCAATTGCAGCATGCATTTTAATTCCGGCAATTTCTGCTCCGCCCAATTCCATCATATTGTTGATATGGTGAATATGATTATCCTCAATAATACTGAATACACCACCCATACGCCCGATAATACCACCCTGCTCACAGTGGTGGATATTGTTTCGGCGGATAATATGACTTCCTACTTTTTCCTTAAGCCAGCCATGATACTGTCCACGGCATACCGCGTCTCTTTCCATTTGAGTTGGACTCTTAACATATTTATTAGTAAAATAATGATCATTTTCCGGATCATAATATTTTCCAAGAGAAATTCCTGCACATTTGCTGTTAGAAATTTCGCAGTCCTCAATGATCCATCCTTTACTCCAGTGAGGCCCGATCATGCCATCCTGATAAGCTGCAGGCGGTGCCCAGGTAGTTGCTGCTTTTGTAACTACGAAACCACTGACTGTGATATATCCAACACCTGTTTTTGATGGCATAAAGCATTCACGGCGTACATTAATTTCTACATTTTCCTCATTTGGATCTGCTCCATGAAAATTCGCATAAATTACTGTCTCATCTTTTTCCTGATCCTGTTCTGTGTACCATTTATAAGTAGATTCCTCCGGAACCCAACTACACTCATAAACCTCGGCTTTAATACATTCCTCTACACTTCCAGCCTCATAAAGTGCTCGGTTATTAAGATATACACATCCTGTATGTTTGTCAGCTTTAGCAAAATACCAGTCTCCATATACTATAGTTGTATATGGATTATAGTTGCCAAAAAGACTGTTCGCAACACGGCATACCCATACGTTTTCCTTATAAGGAACCCATGACTGAATTCGTTCTGCTCCGGTAATAACTGCCCCAAGAGGCTCTACACTCCTGTAAGTAATTCTGGCATCCTCTCTACCCGCATGAACAGGATCTACATATTCCCGATAAACTCCAGGAGCTACCCAAACTTCATCCCCCGGCTGTGCAATTTTTGCTGCATCATTAATATGACGAAACGGCATCTGTTCTGTACCATTACCATCATGACCAGCATTTACATTTACATAAATCTTCATGAAAAACCCTCCCATATATGTTTCTATTATAGCAGTCCTCGTAAATAATGCATTTAAGACAGTTCAGCATGATTTCACACTCTGATGGGCTAGATTAAGATGTATTATTTTAGAGGATTAATAGATTCTATAAATCTTGCTTATAATTTTAAAACCCATTTTCCTGCAAGACAATATATTTTTAATCCCACTTTCTATAATTTTCTATGTAAATGGTCAGAAGTTTCAGACATTCCTTTCTATAGATTTTTGCACACAAAAAAACCAGCTAGATGATAGCTGGTTTTTACTGTACCTTCAAAACTACATACATGTTGACATTTCCTTGAGATTCATTCTTCCTGCGATTCTTGGTCAAGCCCTCACCCGATTAGTAACAGTCAGCTCCATGCATTGCTGCACTTCCACCTCTGCCCTATC
>ENA-OQKC01000399-OQKC01000399.1-human-gut-metagenome-genome-assembly--contig:-NODE-399-length-18503-cov-2.783359_pt1 | contig 18503 bp, 15 predicted proteins | sample MGYA00242774_ERZ504790 | MGnify/ENA primary metagenome ERZ504790 (study PRJEB26092, sample SAMD00036419) | human gut metagenome | host: Homo sapiens | study: EMG produced TPA metagenomics assembly of...
TTGACTTGAAAACAGTCTGTCAGAAAAGACTTGGAGATGATTTCGACCTGAAAGAATTTCACCGCCGGATTCTGGACATCGGACCTGTACAGTTTCCGGTTCTGGAAAAATACATGAAATAAACGAAACAAACATACACAAAAAAAATGAAACACTTAATACTTCGCCTGAAATTTCTTGTAGAAGACAAGGAATAAAATAAATCCCATCAGTGCAAACGGCACGCCTGCCAATGCAGGATAACGGTATCCTCCACTCAAGGCAAGGCCTCCGATATAGGCTCCGATAGCATTCCCAAAATTGAAAGCCATCTGCACACAAGCGCCTCCCAACATTTCTCCTCCAGGAGCCACACGAATCATCAACACCTGCTCCGGACTGGAGACGGCAAACAAACCTGCCGTACAAAGCGTCATCAATATTGCCGAACACCACGGATGGGGAGAGAGTAAAAATATCAATAATAAAATAACACATATCATCCCTTGCACCACCGTGCCGACCTTCCCCGGAGTGTACCGGTCGGACATGCGCCCACTGACCAGATTGCCGACAACCATTCCGAATCCTGCCAGTACCATCAGTGCCGTAATGCTGTCCGCACTAAAACCGGAAACCTCAGTCAGCAACGGAGTGATATAGCTATACCAGCAGAATACACCACCGTTGCCCAAAGCTGTAGCTCCCAATATGAGCCACGGCGCCGGCTTTTTCAAAAAACGGAACTGTCCTTTAAATCCCGTGTCTTTCAGTCCTTCGACCTGCGGTACCCAACGCCAAATGTAGTACAATGTTATCAATCCCCAGGCACCTACCAGCAGAAACGTGGCACGCCAAGACAGCGTATGGCTCAACGAAGTACCCAACGGCACCCCAAACAGATTGGCCACAGTCATTCCCGCTATCATAATTGAAACCGCCTCCGAGCTTTTCCCCTTATCAGCCAATTTTCCCGCAACAATGGAAGCCACCCCCAAATAAGCGCCATGAGGAAGTCCGGAAACAAAACGTCCCAACAGCAAGACCCAATAATTGGGTGCCATAGACGCACAAATATTACCCACAATCATTAATGTCATCAAAACCAGCAGAATCTGCTTCAACGGACGTTTGCGGGCCAGGAGCAGCATGGGTGCACCAAAACAAACACCCAACGCATACGCAGAAATGAAATGACCGGCCACGGGAATGCTGATTCCCAAATCAGTAGCCACATAGGACAAAATACCCATCATCGTAAATTCGGCAATCCCCAGCCCCAATGTAACCGAACGCCAATGCAATAAGACTCTTCTTCACACCTTAAAAAACAACCTATATTTTTACCGGGCGCAAAGATAGTGACATTGCATTCTCCAAATAAAAAGGATACCGAATTATTTTCAGTATCCTTCTTCATTTTTTATCTTATATCAATTGTATACCCACCTTTAAAGACTCCTCCCGGTGCCAAATGCTGCATCCAGTCCTTATCCTTATATTCATCCTTATAATGGGCACGGTCACAACGCCCGTACCACGGCTCGATGCAGACAAACGGAGCATTCTTGGCCGGAGGCGACCATAACCCCACCACCGGAGTGTCGAAATACAGACTGAGATAGGGCTTCTTCTCCTTATTATATAATGTAACTTCTTTCACTTGACTGTTTTCCAGAATCAGGGCATCATTATCAAAGGAGTGTATGTCCAAAGGCAGCAGGCCATCTGTCAACTCAAGCAAATATTCCTTATCCGGAGCGGCACATCCTTTCTCGGAGATAAGGATATAGTGCAAACCTTCCGTCTTATCAAAGCCGAAATATCCACGGTCCGTTGTCTCCGCATCATAGTCCGGGTAATAGAAAGCCGGATGGGCCCCTATCTGGAAGTGCATTTCGCGTGTTCCGGTATTGATGACTTTCCAAAGCACCTCAATCTTCTTTCCCTCTATCCGATAGCCTATCTCAAGGCAAAACGGGAAAGGATATTTCTTGCGTGTTTCCTCACTGTCAACCAGTCGATAACGCACTTCATCTTCCAGTTCAAGCATCAATTCAAAATCCATATCGCGGGCAAAACCGTGTTGCGTCAATGCGTAGGAAACGCCTTCGTGACGGTATTCATTCTCCCAAACGCTGCCTACAATGGGAAAAAGCACCGGAGAATGCCGTTTCCAGAAAGCGGGGTCTGCCTGCCAAAGATATTCTTTTCCATCATGCAAGATACTGCATAACTCGGCCCCATGTGGGGAGACTTTAATTGTCAGTTCTGAATTAGAAAGTGTTTTCATATCATATATCATTTTGTTATTTTCTCATATAGTGTGGCATCTCTCCGGGTATTTCCATCGAAATCTCCACCAGGCCACCGACTACTCCGTCCTGTTTCCATGCCGTCTGATAAATCATTTTCTTGACACCGTTCTTCTCAATGGTGTAGGCATTCACTTCCCCCGTCTCCAGCAGTTCGCGTATCTTGGCCTGCGATTGCGGGTTGTGGCAATCAAAGAGATTCTTGCCTATCAGGTCACCGTGTTTGGCAAACGTACGGCATGCTTTCTCGTTCATATATAGGATGATTCCCTTTGTGTCGCATACAGTTACGGCACAGTTCATTTCATTGGCCCATTCGTACATAATTCTTTATTTTTAATTGGCTATTTTCTATGCACTTGAAATACATTTACAGAAAACTCTTCAAAGTCAAATGTCCTTTTCTCTATCGAATTATTATTGCATTAATCCTCCTTCTATGAAGAAAACGACTTCATTCAATCGTTCTCTATTCGATTCCTCACCTTTGAAAATAGCTGGAGTGAAGATTATCCTATCTTGAATCAGATTATCTACCAAATCCCACATGACTTCATGGTACAGCATCACCATTGCCACTTTTTCATTGTCAATACCATATTGGCTTGCTAAGGAGCCACAATTATTCTTTAGTTCCGCACTGATAGAGTTTACCAATTTTTCAGTTATTTGATGAAAGCGGTCTTGCCGTTTCTTTATAATAGGAAATAATACATCTCCATTATCATCTACCAGCCCATAAGGTTTTAACTGAGAAACGAGTTTGGCATCTGTTACTTTTCCGAATTGTGCTATTTCATCAGCACAATGATCCATAATGTCGTTGTCAGGAGCAATGCCGCTATTGATGTAAGTCAAAATCAAATTCTGTTCTCCGAAACCATTCGTACCGCATGCAAAGCCATTTCTTGATTCGTATAATACCCAGTAACAGCCACTCCAGCTTGTATAATTGTCAACATCCTCAAACAAGACTAACTTTGTCCACATTTTTCCATCCAGAAGGTATGAAAAAACAAGTGAGAGTACATTGTTCTTGAATCCCATTTCACTGATAGTTTGTGCCAATGATATAAAGTCTGCCTTTGTTTTGACATACATGGATTCAGCAATCTCCTTACTTAAGCTTCTTAGAGAATTGGTCTGTTCTTTGTCGAGAATGGGTATAGTAGCTTTCCATTTTCCTTTTGTTTTACTGACAAGTCCACCTACTTCCAATAACAATAATTGGCTATCAGAGCATTTAATACCCATTTCACGAAGTTCGGCTTGAGTACGTGGAGTCCGTAAATTGTATAGTATTTCCCAATTATTATCTGGCTTTACATAGTCTTCGGGCTGATGTCCGTTCACTGCAACAAACTGGGTTGCTTCCCATTCGCTATACGGTCTTATCGATATTTGTGCTTTAATCATTGTGGTAACGGACAATAAGGCAAACAACAATAATAAGTCCGGATAATGTTTCATATATCGCTTAATTTTAGTTTTGTTCATCATTCATGCACTTCTCTTATGTAACAAGATAACGTTTTTTTCAATTCCTCTCTCAAACCTATAACAAAAAACTTCCCGACTACCAATAAAAAACTTCCTAACTACTAATAGTAAAGTTTGCAAGTATAGAGATAAAGAATTACCTTCGCCCTTGGTTTGTCTATCCCAAGCCTTGGGATAGAAATCCCCAACCTTGGCATACACATCCGCAACCTTGGGACAAACTCTGTAAGCCCCAATAAACAAACGAACCTCATAACAACGCTACCATCATGGCAGAATACAACATGCAGGAACTGAACCTGCCGGGAGAAGACGGCAAACGCATCCTCTACCCACGAATGAAACTATACGGGCAGGTGGACTTGGAAACCATCACCGAAAAGATAGCATACGCCTCATCCTTCACACGAGGAGACATCATCGGACTGATGCAAGCCATCACCGACGAAATAGCCTACCAAATGGGGCAAGGTTACTCCGTGAAGATTGACAACTTAGGAGTATTCACCCCTGCCCTCGGTCTGCGGCAAGACCGTGAACGGGAGACGGGCGAAGAAGGAGACACCAAGCGAAACGCCGTCAGCATCTGCCTGAAGGACATACATTTCAAGGTGGACAAAGAACTACTGTACCGTACCGCTCGCCATTGCCACCTGAAACGTTCCACCGACAAATTCCGACGCTCCTCACAAGTGTTTTCTCCGCAGGAACGGCTGGAACGGGCAAAAAAATACCTGGAAAAGAACAGCTTCATGACCCAAGCCGACTATTGCCAACTGACCGGCTTATTGAAGTCTGCCGCCTCCCGCGAGTTGCGCGAATGGATAGCCAATCCCGAATCGGGCATCGACTACAAAGGACGAGGAACACACAAGATTTATATTCTAAGGAAACCATAACCCACATCCATTGAAACCATAAAAACCAATGAAGATACTACACACCAGCGACTGGCACCTGGGACACACCCTCTACAACTACGACCGTACCGCCGAACAGCAGGCCTTCCTACGGCAACTCACCCGCATAGTAACCGAAGAGCAGCCCGACGCCATGGTGGTAAGCGGAGATATCTACCACTACTCCTCTCCCGCTGCCGCCACGCAGAAGATGTACACCGACGCCATGCTGAACATCCATCAAGCCTGCCCCGGAATGGCCATCGTAGTCACCGCAGGAAACCACGACAGCAGCTCGAAACTGGAGATAGACAGCAGCCTCTGGCAGCACTTCGGCTTGAACGTTGTGGGAAACATCGAACGTACAGCCGAGGAAGTGAATCTGGACAAGCACATCATCGAGATAAACAATGAAAAAAAGACAATAGGCTACGTCATTGCCGTGCCCCACGTCTATCCGCAAAACTTCCCCCTGCTGGACACTGAAACACCGCGCGACCAACGGCATGCACGCTTCTTCCAGGCACTGCTGGACGAAGTGAAGAAACGGAATACGACACAGCTTCCCGTCGTCCTCATGGCCCATCTCTCTATTGAAGGCAGCGACCGTAGCGGGCACGATGAGAGTATCGGCGGAATAGAGTATGTTCCCCTCAGCGCTATGGGAGAAGGGTACGACTACCTGGCACTCGGACACATCCATTGCCCTCAGGACATCAAAGGCAGTCATCACCACGCACGCTATTGCGGCACTCCCCTCCCCGTCAGCTTCGACGAAACCTATCCGCACTCCGTCTCCATCATCGAGTTGGAGAAAGGGGCAGAGCCACAAATCAGTACAAGGGAAATTGAAAATCCGATTCCCCTCGTCACGCTTCCCCATGACCCGACACCTTTCGAAGACGCCTTGAAACTGCTGGAAGAATATCCGGAAGAGAAACCTGCATACCTCCGTCTGAACGTGCTGACAAAAGGCTACCTGCCCCCCGACTGCAACGAAAAAGCCTCGAACGCCGCCAAAGGCAAGGCATGCAAATATTGCTACATCAAGACTACCCGAGAGCGGCAGGCCGACACTGACGAGAGCAAGCCTATCTCCATCCAAGAGATGCAGGAAATGTCTCCCCTGGAAATAGCCAGACTCTACTACCGCGAAACCGAAGGAGAAGAGATGGACCCAGAACTTTGCCAGCTGATGGAGACTGTCATGCAAAAAGTGAAAAGCAAGAACAACTCCTAATCATTTGTCCGAACCATGAAACTCCAGAAACTGACCATAAAGAACCTTGCCTCCATAGAAGATGCCGTCATCGACTTTGAGAACGGACCGCTAAGCGAGGAATCCCTTTTCCTTATCTGCGGCGAGACGGGTGCAGGGAAGACAACCATTCTCGACGCCATCTGCCTGGCACTCTACAACGAAACGCCCCGCATGGACCATGCCGAGAACGAAAAATACAAAGACCTAAGCCAGACTTTCTCTGCCAAAAAGGAAGATGTTGCCATCAACGACAGCCGACAACTGATGCGCCGTAACACCAGTGAAGCATGGACGGAGCTGGAGTTTACCGGCTCGAACGAAACGCCCTACACCGCCCGATGGTACGTGGCACGGGCACACCGCAAGATTTCAGGAGCCGTGCAAGATGTGCGCTGGACACTGGAAAATAAGAAAAGCGGCGCACAGCTCAACAAAAAGAATGAGATAAAGGCAGAAATACAAGCTGCAGTGGGGTTGACCTTCGAACAATTCTGCCGCACCACCATGCTGGCGCAAGGCGACTTCACCAAGTTCCTGCAAAGCAAGGAAAGCGAAAAATCGGATATTCTGGAAAAGCTGACCGGTACAAGTATCTACTCCGAAATAGGTGCCGAAATATATGCCGCCACCAAGGAAAGACGGACGGAATACGAAAACCAGAACCGGAAGCTGGAAGGCATCCACATCCTGGCAGAAGAAGAAGTCGCTGCAATCAAGGAAGCCATAGCCACGCAAAATGCCGGAGTCAAGGAAGCCAATGAGCAGAAAACCATCGCCCTCGCAAAAAGGGACTGGCTGAAGAAATACTCCGAACTCCTCCTCACCCGTGAACAGCAAAAGAAAATGTGGGAAGGGAAGCAAGCGCAACTGCAATCGGACGAATTCAAACAGAAAGAACTCCTGATTAAAGAATGGAATGCCACCGCCGACGCCCGCAACTGGCTCTCTACCTTGAAACAGCAGCAACAGCAGCAACAACAGAACCATGCACAAGCCGGAATGTTAAGAGCATCCTTTGCCCGGCTGGACGGAGGAAGCAAGTGGCTATGCGGTTTCCTGAAAGAGCAAGAAGACAAGCTGCATCGTGCCGAGAAGTACTTGCAAGAGCATTCGCCCTTACTGCCCATGTTCGAGCAAAGCCAATCCATCATTACCGGCCTAAAATCCGCACTCGATGCCCAAACACGCATCGGCACCTACAACGCGCACCTTGAAAGACTGGCCGCGCAACAACCCGTAAAAGTCAAGGAGCGTACCGACAAGGAAGCTGCCCTCACCCGGAAAGAACAAGAGAACCATACATTGCAAAACGAAATAAACCTCCGGAACAAGCAGCTTGAAACCATGGACCGCCCTGCCCTGCAAGACAAGAAAAACAAACTCGATGCCGGACGGGAGAACCTGCTGCAAGCATTGAGCGCCTTGTCTTTACTGGCTGAAACGGAAAGGACACTGAACGAGGCAAAGGAAAACGAAAAGGCTTTGAACGCCAAAGTGGAGGCGTGCCAAAAGCAATACGTCCTCCTGCAAACGGCATTCGACAGCAAGAAAACAAGTTATGATGACATCCGCACCCTCTACGACAAGCAAAAGGAAGCCGTAGAAGAGTGGGCAAAGGAAACACGCTCCCGGCTTGTCGTCGGGGATACTTGCCCCGTGTGCGGACAAGAAATAAAATCGCTTTGCAAAGATGAAGATTTCCAGTCTGTCCTTGCTCCCATACGCACCTCCCTGGAAACAAAAGAGAAAGAATACAAGGAAACCGAGCAGGCATTGAACAACAACCGGACAGAATCCAATACCTACGGAACGCTGGCAGAGAATGCCCGTCAGTCCACAGCAAGAGCGCTCCGGAGCTACAACCTTGCCCACACTGACGCACAGGCCAAATGCGCCCAATGCAACGGCGTCGGCCTCTCCACAACCACCGGCGAAACCCTGAAGAAGCTACTGGAAGAGAACAAGCTGGAAGCAGACAAACTGAACGAAAAGCTCACGGAAGTTCAAAAGCTCAGCGCACAAATCATAGCTCTGCAACGGCAAAAGGACGAATGCCAAAAACATGTGGACGCTGCACGCCAAGCCTTCAACTCTGCCGACAGAGTGCTGAATGAGCTGAAAAACAGCATCGTCAATTACGAGTCGCTCACCGCCAACGAAAAGGAGAACATACGTGCCACCATGGACCGCGTCACTCCCCACATCCTCTGGGAAGGATGGAACACGGAATGGGAGAACTCCCCCCTCTCCTTTATTGACCGCCTGACGCAAGCTACGCGCAACTACCGTCTGGCGCAGGAAAAACAAAGAGAACTGAAATCCGCCATTGCCCTTATCCACAAAGAGCTGGAAGGGATAAACATCAACAAGGAAAGCATCGATGCCGCATTCCCCGACTGGCGCAACGCACCTGCAGCAACACAGGAAATGGAAATCAAGGACCTGGGGATTGCCTGGAATAATCTGAATACACAAGCAAGCGGACTGAAACAAAGCATATCCTCCACCGCAGAACAAATGGCAAGGCTGCAAAAGGATTTAACCGGGTTCTATGCCGCCAACCCCACTCTCGACGAGGAGCGTATCACCGTCCTATCCGCTTGGTCCGGCTCCCGGATAGAAGCATTGCGTGCCTCATTGCAGACACTTAAAGAGGAAGAAGTAGCTGCATCGACCGCCTTTCATCTGGCCACCGGACAAGTGGAAGAGCACATCAGCCGGAAGCCCGAAATAGAAGAAAACGAGAACCTCGAAACCCTGGATGCACTCATCGCGAATCTCGAAGAAAAGATAACCGTCGGCAACCAATCCATCGGCCAGCAGAAGTTACGCCTGGAAGAAAACACCCGTAACATCGACCGGATAAAGGAAGAAAAGGAACGTGCCGACCGGTTACGCGAAGAGTATCTGAAGTGGGACCGCCTCTGCCGTCACTTCGGTGACGAACGGGGAAAGAACTTCCGCAACATAGCCCAGAGCTTCGTCTTGAAAGAACTGCTGGCAGGCGCCAATTTCTATCTGCAACGCTTGACCGACCGCTACGAACTGGAATGCCAGGCCGGTTCGCTCACCATCCTGCTGCGCGACTTCCATCAAGGAGGTGCGGCACGTCCGGCATGCACCTTATCGGGCGGCGAAAGCTTCCTAGTATCTCTGTCACTTGCCCTCGGACTTTCTTCCCTCAGCCGCCAGAGCCTCTCGGTAGACACACTGTTCATCGACGAAGGTTTCGGCACACTGAGCAGCGACTACCTGAACACCGTTATGGACACATTGGAAAAACTGCACCAGATGGGCGGCAAGAAGGTAGGCATCATCAGTCACGTGGAAGGACTGAAAGAGCGCATAAAGACCCAGATACAAGTACGGAGGATAGACAGTTCAAGAAGCGAAATAAAAGTGGTGAATACCCTCTAAGCTGGTATCGGGATAAAGAAAACGAATGTTTTTTACGGCTCTTGATAGTACAAGCACCTGCATTATTGTGTATTTTTGCAGTCTCATAAAAAAGAAAAGACAATGAAAAAGTTCATGAAAGGAGTCCGGTTTACTCCTAAAAACTATTCCGACGAAGTAGAAGCCAAAATTCAACATTATAAGAAAGAAGGATATAAACTGCCGATGCGAAGCGCACTCCGCACCGAGGAGCAGTTGGCCGGTATCCGCGCAAGCGCCAAAATCAACACGGCCCTGCTGGATTATCTCTCCGAGAACATTCGCGAAGGCATGTCCACAGCCGAAATTGACCATATGGTGTATTGCTTCACCACAGACCACGACGCCATCCCCGCCCCCTTCATGTACGAAGGCTTCCCCAAAAGTGTGTGCACCAGCATCAACGATGTAGTGTGCCACGGCATTCCCAGCACCAGGGAATTCCTGAAAAGCGGTGATATTGTAAATGTCGATGTATCCACCATTTACAAAGGTTACTTTGCCGACGCATCACGCATGTTCATGATTGGCGAAGTCAGCCCCGACATGCAGAGACTGGTACAGGTCACCAAAGAATGCCGTGACATAGGCATACAGACCGCACAGCCCTGGGCACGCCTCGGTGACGTAGGCGCCGCCATCCAGGAGCATGCGGAAAAGAACGGATACAGCGTGGTACGCGACCTCTGCGGACATGGCTGCGGCGTCAAGTTCCACGAAGAACCGGATGTGGAACACTTCGGCAAACGTGGTACGGGCATGCTGATAGTGCCGGGCATGACGTTCACCATCGAACCGATGATTAACATGGGAAGCTACGAAGTCTTTATCGACGAAGCCGACGGATGGACCGTCTGCACAGACGACGGACTGCCTTCTGCCCAATGGGAAAGCCAAATCCTGATTACTGAAGACGGAAACGAAATATTGACACAATAAGGCGGACACTTCAAAACACCTATGGAGATAGTATTACTGATTATAGGGATAATCATCGGAACCGTAGTCGGCTATCTGGCGGCAGACCGCAAGTCTGCCGCACTGAGGGCAGAAATCAGCGGGACAAAGAAGGAAATAGAATTATTGAAGCTGCAGAAGGAAGAAGCCGAAGCGTTGCACAAGCGCATGAACACCGAGTTCGAGAATCTCTCCAACCGTATCTTCCAGAGCAAAGCCGAAGACTTTACCAGGCTGAATACCGAACACCTGGGCAATCTGCTCCGCCCGCTGGGCGATAACCTGAAGGACTTCCGCCAAAAGGTGGAACAAGTATACAGCACCGAAGCCAAAGAACGCTTCTCGCTGGGTGAACGCATCAAGGAACTGATGGAGCTGAACAACCGCCTCAGCGAAGATGCCAACAACTTGACCCGTGCCCTGAAAGGAGACTCCAAAATGCAAGGCAACTGGGGCGAAATGATTCTGGAACGTCTGTTGCAAGCCTCCGGACTGATTGAAGGCGAACACTACTTCCGCCAGGAGTTTCTAAAAGACGAACGGGGCGAAGCCATCATCAACGAGGAAAGCGGGCAGAAGATGCAGCCCGACATCATCGTGAAGTACCCCGACGAACGGGAAATGATTATCGACTCCAAAGTGTCGCTGACTGCCTATGCTGCCTACACCTCTGCCGAAAGCAAGGAGGAGCAGGCACACTTCCTGAAAGCACACCTGCAATCCGTCCGCGCCCATATCGACGAGCTCAGCCATAAAGACTACTCGCATTATGACGCCCAATCACCGGATTTCGTTATGATGTTCATCCCCACCGAAGGTGCCTACCTCCTCGCCATCCAAAGTGATGCCCACCTCTGGGAATATGCCTACAACAAAAAGGTGGTACTGATGAGCCCCACCAACCTGATTAGTGCCCTGCGCCTCTCGCTCGACCTTTGGAAGAAGGAGAACCAGGTAAAGAATGTGCAGGCCATCATCAAGCGCGGCACCATCTTATATGAAAAGATTGCAGGCTTTACCGATACCTTCCTCGGTATCGGCGACCGGTTGGCCAGTCTGCAAAGGGATTACGACAAAGCCTTCAACCAGCTCTCGGACGGTAACGGCAGCGTAGTGCGCCAAGCCGAAATGCTGAAAGGCATGAGCCTCACTCCCAAGAAACGCATTTCTCCAAGATTGCTGCCCAAAGACACCATTCAAGAAGAAACAGAAGAGGAAAACAATAACATTCAATAAAACATCCAACATGAAAACTCTGAAAGACCGCATTCTCCTTCACCAAGAACCGTTCATACGAGGTCTGTGTCAACAGGAATTACCACCGGAGAAGTAACAGCCATTCTGGCAAATGCACCGATTCATATCAAGGAATAAAGAAAAAGCGACGAAGAATCCACTCCACTTTCTTTCAATAGAGAGGAAATGCCCCGAACAAAAAACTCCGGCAAAGCCCTGAAGGACAAGCCGGAGTTTTTTTATCTCAAGACGGACAAGGAAGATTATCCGCCAAAGTTATCGAACATCAGGTTCTGAGCCGGAACGCCGAGGTCGTCGAGCATCTTCTCAACAGCCTTCGACATCGGGCCGGGACCACACATGTAGTATTCGATGTCTTCGGGAGCTTCGTGGTCTTTCAAGTAAGTCTCGTAAATTACGTTGTGTACGAAGCCCGGAGTGTACTTCACGCCCGCTGCATCGGCTGCCGGATCGGGACGGTCCAGTGCAAGATGGAACTTGAAGTTGGGGAAATCCTTTTCAATCTGCAGGAAGTCTTCCAGATAGAACACTTCATTCAATGCACGTGCACCGTAGAAGTAATTCATCACGCGATCTGTAGTGTGCAGTGTCTTCGTCATATGCATAATCTGTGCACGCAACGGAGCCATACCGGCACCACCGCCGACCCACATCATCTCCTTCTTGGAGTCGAATATCGGATGGAAGTCTCCGTAAGGGCCACTCATGGTTACCTTATCACCCGGTTTCAGGGTAAAGATATAAGAAGAAGCGATACCCGGCATTACATCCATGAAGCCCGGGCCCTGGTCTTTCGGCTTGAACGGAGGCGTGGCGATACGTACCGTCAGCATAATGCGGTCGCCTTCGGCAGGATAGTTGGCCATAGAATAGGCACGGATGGTTTCTTCGTCATTGCGGCACTTCAAGCCCAGCAGACCGAATTTCTCCCATGCAGGCAGATACTCATCACCGATAAGGCTCTTGTCGATGTCCTTATCATAATCCATCGAATATTTAGGAATCTTAATCTGCGCATAAGAACCCGGAACGAAATCCATGTGCTCGCCTTTGGGCAATGCAACGATGAACTCTTTGATGAACGTAGCCACATTCTTGTTGGAGATAACCTCGCACTCCCACTCTTTTACGCCCAGTACGCTTTCGGGAACCTTGATGGCCATATCGCCTTTCACTTTCACCTGGCAACCCAGACGCCAGTGATCTTGTATTTGCTTACGGCTGAAGTGCGGAGTCTCAGAAGGCAGGATTTCGCCTCCGCCTTCCAGCACCTGGCATTTGCACTGTCCGCAGGAACCTTTACCACCACAAGCGGAGGAAAGGAACACACCGTTTACAGACAGCGTATTCAGCAATGTAGAACCGGAAGCTACGTCCAGTTCCTTGTCGCCATTGATAGTCAGTTTTACATTACCCGAAGGCACCAAGAAATTCTTGGCAACCAGCAGGATAACAACAAGCAGGATGACAACCACGAGGAATACTCCAATGCTTGCTAATATCGATATTCATATCCATTGTTTTATTCCTTTCTTTTAGATGTTCAAACCAGAGAAACACATAAATGCCATTGCCATCAGACCTACAGTGATAAACGTGATGCCCAGCCCTTTCAACGGAGCAGGAACGTCAGAATAGGCCATTTTCTCACGGATGGCAGCCAAGCCTACGATAGCCAGCAACCAACCGATACCGGAGCCCAACGCATAAGAGACAGCATCAGCAATGCCACCGATGAATTTCGGGTCGCTCTCACCCAGCGTGATGCGCTGCTGCATGAAAAGGGAAGCACCCATGATGGCACAGTTTACAGCAATCAGCGGCAGGAAGATACCCAGTGAAGCATACAGCGAAGGGCTGAAACGCTCTACAATCATTTCCACCAACTGAACGATAGCTGCGATTACAGCAATGAAAAGAATAAAGCTCAAGAAGCTAAGGTCAACGCCTTCAATGATTGCGTTGGCAGCCAGCACCTTTGTCTGCAATAAATAGTTGACCGGAAGCGTAACCACCAACACGAAAGTTACGGCGATACCCAGTCCTACGGCAGTCTTCACATTCTTCGATACGGCAAGGTAAGAACACATACCGAGGAAGAACGCGAATATCATGTTGTCCACAAAGATAGAGCGGACGAATAAACTTATTAAATGTTCCATATCTCTTCGATAAATTAAGAATTAAAGAATTAAAGAATTAAAGCAATGAGAACTTGTACTGCAGCAGAGCAGCCCATTTTTCATTCTTTCATTTTTCATTCTTCATTTATTTATTACTGCTTTTCCTGCAATTCTTTGTGACGTGCACGCTGATACCAGATGATGCAAGCGCAGAGAATCAACGCCATTGGCGGCATCAGCATCAAGCCGTTGTTCACATAGCCCAACTTCTGCAGAGGTTCATAGTTCAAGATGTTGAAACCGAGCAGCGTTCCCGAACCCAGAAGCTCGCGGAAGAAGGCTACGATTACCAGAATCTTGGCATATCCCAAACCATTACCCACACCGTCAAGGAATGATTCCCAGGGACCGTTCTGCATGGCAAATGCTTCCAAGCGTCCCATCAGGATACAGTTGGTAATAATCAGACCTACATATACAGAAAGCTGCACACTTACATCGTAAGCAAAAGCTTTCAGAATCTCACTTACAATAGTTACCAACGCGGCAACAACCACCAGCTGAACGATGATACGGATACGGTTGGGTATCGTCTTGCGCAGCAGTGAAATCACTACATTGGAGAATGCTGTAATCACCGTCACTGAAAGACCCATCACAATGGCAGGCTCCAGTTTGGCAGTAACAGCCAAAGCAGAACAGATACCCAATACCTGCACGGTAACGGGGTTGTTCAGTCCCAGCGGAGTAGAGAATACTTCTTTATTCTTCTTTGAAAACAATTGTCCCATATTCTTATTCCTCCTCATTATTATTAGTTAAAAAGTTCTTGTAGCTGCTCAGACAAGCCTTCAACATGGCATCCACACCTACAGAAGTGATGGTACCACCGGAAATGCCGTCCACCTGATAGTCAGGTTTCTCTACCTTGCCGTTCTTCACAACACCGAGGACTACCTCGCCGTTCTCCAACGTTTTCTTGCCGGGGAACTCTCCCTGGAAGTGCGCACTGGCAATTTCGGCACCCAGACCCGGAGTCTCACTGGCATGGGAGAAGTAAACACCGTAAACGGTATCCTTGTCGCTGTTCAGTGCAACATATCCCCAAATAGCGCCCCAAAGACCGGCACCGTAAACGGGAAATACATATTTCTTCTCACCGTCAACCTCTGCCACGAATACGTGCAGACGGTTATTTTCTTTGGCTTCCTTCTCGTAAGCGGTAGCAAATGCACCGGTATTCTCTGTCAGAGTACCGTCAACGTTCATCAGCATATCGCCCTTTACATATTTATTATATTCAGCTTCGGCATCCTTCACGTCCTTGATGTTGAGTGCAGCAAGAATCTGCTTCTTCGTGTCAAGTTCCACATTCTTGTTCTGCGTCTCGCGCAAGGAAGAACTTACGAATGCCAGCAGGAATGCAACGATAACAACCATTACCGAAGCATAAATGATAGTATAACTATTACTATTGGTATTCATTTCTTTTCCGGTATTTAATTGTTAGACTTGATTGCACGTTTCTCGCGACGGCTGATGTTACCCTGTACCACACAGTAGTCAATCAGCGGAGCGAAGATATTCATCAGCAGGATGGCAAGCATCATGCCTTCGGGATAACCGGGGTTCAGCACGCGGATGATGATAGCCATTGCGCCGATAAGGAATCCGAAGATGTACTTACCTGTTTCCGTACGGGCAGAAGTTACGGGGTCGGTAGCCATAAATACGGCGCCGAAGCAGAAACCGCCCAGCACGAGATGTTCGTACCACGGCATGTTGGCCATTGCAGTGTCCGGACCGATGGTGTTGAACACCCAGCCCATGAATGCACCGCCCACGAACACGGAGAACATCGTTTTCCAGCTTGCGATGCCCGTCCACAGCAGCAGAATGGCGCCGAGGGCAATGGCTATGACGCTGGTTTCACCGATGGAGCCCGGAATAAGGCCGGTCACCATGTCCCACGAGAACTCCGGATAAGCGCCCGCAGTAGCGGCTGCTCCCAGCGGAGTGGCAACGGTGAGCCCGTCTACCGTCTGTCCCAAACCGAAGATGCTGTCGCCCGATACCCAAACGGCATCACCGGACATCTTCGTAGGATAGGCGAAGAACAGGAAGGCACGCGTAATCAGGGCAACGTTGAACACGTTCATACCCGTACCGCCGAATACTTCCTTGGCAAAGATTACGGAGAATGCAGTGGCCACCGCCAGAATCCACAACGGACAGTCTACCGGCACAATCATCGGAATCAAGATACCCGAAACCAGGAAACCTTCCTGAATTTCTTCCTTCTTCCACTGGGCCACAACAAACTCGATGCCCAGACCCACTACATAAGATACAATGATTTTAGGCAATACAGCCAGGAAACCGTAAGCGAACATTTCCCAGAAACCGCCGGCAGCACCGGTGGCGTGGAAATGCTGGTAACCTACGTTATACATACCGAACAGCAGCGCCGGCATCAACGCAATAACCACCATCGACATGATGCGTTTGCTGTCGATAGAGTCGTGAATATGCGTTCCCGATTTCGCAGTGGTGTTGGGCACGAACAGGAATGTCTCGAAGCCGTCGAACACCGAACGAAATGCGTGGAATTTGCCGCCCTCTTCAAAGTTCGGCTTTATCTTGTCGAGATAATTTCTTAACGCTTTCATTTATTAAATTGATAATTGAGAATTGAAAATTGAGAAATAGGCTGCGCCGTATACACTTGGCAGGTTATATCGCAATGTTTCAACCGTCATTTTTTAATTTTAATTCTTAATTCTTAATTTCCTAAGCCATTTCGGCACGGAGCATGTCGAGACCGGCACGAACGATACGCTGGACTTCCACTTTGGAAGAGCATACGAATTCGCAGAGCGCAAAGTCTTCGGGAGCTACTTCGTAGATACCCAGAGCTTCCATGCGGTCGATGTCTCCGCGATGATGGCTTTCAGCAGATATTCGGGGTAGATGTCCATGGGGAACACGCGGTCGTATTCGTTGGACATAATCATATGGCGTTCGCCACCCTTGATACGGGCGTCGATTACATATTCTTTCTTACCCATCAGCCAACTGAAATAAGAGCGGTTGACACTGAACTGATTGAAACGCGGCATAATCCAACCCAGCATTTCGTGGATTTCATCTCCTTCGGGGATTACGGAGAGCTGGCTGTCGAAAGCGCCGAGGAAACCGTTGGGGGCAACTTTCTTACCCGTCAGCACATTACCGCTGATGTAGCGCAGGTCTTTATCGGTGGTTACATTGCCTTTGAAAACATTGGTGAGCAATGCGCCTACACGCAACTTGCAGTATGCGGGTTTCAGCACTTCACTGCCTGTTACGGCTACGGTGCGGGTGAGGTCTACGCGACCGGTGTTCATCAAACGGCCGATAAAGATTACGGCTTCCGCGCCGATGGTCCATACCGTCTCTCCTTTCACTATGGGAGAGATGTGGTTGATTTGTACACCTACGTTACCTGCCGGATTAGGCCCGTCGAATGCGGTAAGGGTAACGTTCTTTGCCTGCACGAGTGCGGCTGCTTTTGGTTTTACACTGATACTCAGATAGGCTTTGCCATGCGGGACAAAGCATCAAGTCCTGTCTGGAAGTTTGCTTCCTCGCCCTTCAGGACGAACTCGAAGTCGGGAGCCAGCGGGTTGCTGTCGAAAGCGGAGATGAAGATTGCTTTCGGCGTCACCGTCGGGTCGGCGATTACGTCGTACGGACGTTGACGGATAAAGGCGAACATACCGGCTTGCAGCAATGCGTCCTTCACTTCCTGTGCGCTCATCTTGGACGGATCCATCTTGCCGAACTCCTCGTAGTCCTGCTCAGCGGCAGCCTCTACCACGATGTTCAGCACCTTACGACGTGCACCGCGTTCCACGCTCGTCACTACGCCGCTTACGGGCGAAACAAATTTCAATTCAGGATGATTCTTGTCGATAAACAAGGGTCCCCCGGCCATCACATACTCCTGTTCCTTCACCACCACTTTCGGAGTGATACCCGTAAAATCATCGGGAACCAACGAGTAGAATCCCGGCTCTTTCACAGACATAAACTCTTCGGCAGCTTTGCCTTTCAGGTTGATGTCAAGGCCTTTACGTAACTTAATTACATTTGCCATGCGTTTATATAAAATAATGGTTTCATAAAATTTGCCGCAAAAGTAGCAAAAAAGAACGTGAATAAAGAGTAAAAAAGAAAGGAATTACGGAGAAATTTCCGTAATTCCTTTCGTTAACGAACACGTAGGAGATTGGTTAGTGGTTAGCGGGTAGTGATGAACGATGAGCGGTTAGTGATGGATACCCTGCGGAATTATAGCGCAGCCTACTAATCACTAATCACTAATCACTAATCACTAATCGCTAACCGCTAATCGTTTGCAAACATCGGGTCCCATGCCGGCAGGCGGACGGGCTTTTGTTTAAACAGTTCCATTATCTTGGCAGGGACGTATTTGGTTTCCACTACCAGGCGGAACATGTATTCGTCGAACCATTCGTCTGTCATGATGAGGTGGCCTTTGTAGCCGCTGTCAGCGCCCCAACGTGTTTTCGACCATCCATTTGACGGTTTTCCGTCTTTGTCCAGGTCTACCGCCATCAGTGTCATGGCGTGGGGAAGAGCCGCTGGAGAAGGTTTGGATGCGTTGTTTCTTGTCCATTCCGGAAGGTAGTGCCCATGAGTGATTCAGTAGTCATAGTTTTTTCACATCGAGCAAGCCGCGTTCCGAGTCCAGGACTTACCGTACGTCGCAGGA
>ENA-OQKC01000401-OQKC01000401.1-human-gut-metagenome-genome-assembly--contig:-NODE-401-length-18440-cov-3.442145_pt1 | contig 18440 bp, 16 predicted proteins | sample MGYA00242774_ERZ504790 | MGnify/ENA primary metagenome ERZ504790 (study PRJEB26092, sample SAMD00036419) | human gut metagenome | host: Homo sapiens | study: EMG produced TPA metagenomics assembly of...
CGACCAGGGATATTTCAGCAGGATCTTTAAGAAACATACAGGGAAAAGCCCTCTGGAATATAAAGATGAGGGAGAGTGCCAGCAGATCAGTTAATAAATTTTCCAGGTATATATAAACAAAAAAGTCATTTCACGACGTCCGGTTATGCTCTGTTCCCAAAGCATCCGGCTTCTGAAATGACTTTTTATATTTTATTTCACAACTTCATACATATACAATTCATGAAGAGCTCTCGTCGCCGCAATATATCTCGCCCGCTCCACGATCGGACTTCGGTCTTCCCCAGGAAATACAGAAAATACTTGATCAAACTCCAGCCCCTTTGCCATGTAGAATGTTGTGACAGTCAGGCCTTTTTGGAAGTTTGTGCTGTCTCTGTGAAGAAGGGACAAACGCTCCTTGGTATCAAAGCCTTCTGCTTCCAGCTTCTCCTTCAGAATGTAGTAAGTTTCCCTTGCTTCATCTGCAGTTCTTGCGATCACTGCTGCTGTTTCATATGAAATAATATCTTCAACACCTTCATCTGCATTCTCAGCTATGACTGCCTGCTTCTCAAGCCGCAGCTCTCTCACTACGCTCTCCAGTGCCTCCTCAAGCCCCGGAAATTCTTTTTCCACAACAGGTTTTCCATGACGTTCAAAAAGCTCCACTTCCGTAATTCCCGCCAGTTTATTGGCATAAGACGCAATCTCAACAGTATTACGGTAGCTCTTGTTCATCACGATCCTGCGTATATCTTTTCCAAAGATCTTAGGCAGAAATGTCAGCACATCCTGTTGCTCGCCGTCCATAGTCTGTTCTCTGTCCCCAAGAATAGTCATCCTACATTTAAAGAGTCTCTGAATGATCAGATACTGGATCATGGAATAATCCTGCATCTCATCCACGATCAGATGGCGCACACCGGAATCCTCCTGCTGAGTTTCCAGCCGATATTTCAGATACAAAACCGGATACACATCCTCATAGCGCAGCTTTCTTTTTTCATACTGAACCTGTGGAAGAGAAGGAAAACCTTCCTGTCTCAGGAAACGGTTGTACAGCACATAGAGATCTCTTGTCTCATACATCCTGTAGAAACGGCTCTTCACAGCCTCCCTTTCCTCATCCGGAAGATCGAATCCCTTAAGAGTCTCCACCTCATCAATGAAATATTCTGCTACTGCATCCATTCTGGAAAGCAGCGGGATATCCATGAATTTAAAGTAAAAAAGCTCTATGATCTCCTGCTCTTTTTTGACCACGCCTCTGTGTTCCACATCACGGAAGTTCATAAGGCTGTCCTCAAGCTCCACCAGATATCCTTCCATACGATCCAGAAAATCCCGTGACAGTTTCTCTTTCAGAAGCTTTTCATCGCATAATCCTGCAATCTGACGCTCGATCAGATCATATCTATCTTCACAGTCAGAAACAACATTTTTCAGTCTCTTGTATGCAAAAAGGTCAAAGCTCATCTCCCGGATATTCTCCTCGCCAAGCTCCGGCAGGATATGGGAAATATAGTCCGAGAACACCCCATTCGGTGAAAGCACCAGCACAGAAGAAGATTTCAGATTTTTCCTGTCATGATACAGGAGATAAGCGATCCTGTGCAGGGCAATGGAAGTCTTTCCGCTTCCTGCTGCTCCCTGGATCACCATGATACGATCCGAAGTGTTTCGGATGATCGCATTCTGCTCCTTCTGGATCGTGCGGATAATATTCTTCAGCTGTACATCACCGTTGCTTCCAAGCTCTGCCTTCAGGATCTCATCGTCGATCTTCACATCACTCTCAAACTCATAGATCATTTTTCCACCGCGGATCTTGTACTGCCACTTGGCAGCAATATCCCCGTGGATCTCGCCAAGCGGAGCCTGGTAGGAAGCCGGTCCCTTGTCAAAATCATAGAACAGTCCGGACACAGGTGCTCTCCAGTCATAGATCAGCGGAAGTCCGCCGTTCTCCTCAGCCAGGTTCGCAATTCCGATATAAAATATCTCCGGCTCATCTTCTCCTTCATAGCAGAAATCCACCCTTCCGAAAAACGGTGAATCCATCATCTTCCTGAATCTCCGACGCAGTTCGATCTTCTCATTGCTGGCATTGATCTCATGGAGAAGTGCCTGCTGGTTATCAAAATTCTCATATCCGTACTGGTCCATCTCTGTATAGTTTTCCCAGTAGTACTCATGCATACCTTCGATTTCTTTCTGTCCGGCCTCTATGGATTCATCCAGCTGTGCGATCCTGTGCTTTAATGACTCTGTCACATGTGAAAGGTATTCACGTCCGTTTTTTACCGCTGCCATAAGCCTTAATCCACCACTACAGCAGTTCCGCTTGCTGTTACCATCAGCATTCCATTATCTGCACCAAGCACTTCGTAGTCAATATCCACACCGATCACTGCATTAGCTCCCATTGCACCTGCACGCTGCTCCAGCTCTGCCAGGGCTTCTCCTCTGGCTTTCTGAAGTTCTTCCTCATAACCGGCGCTTCTGCCGCCAAAGAAATTCCGAAGACCTGCTCCAAGATCTTTCATGAAATTTACTCCTGTGATCACTTCTCCGAATGCGATTCCTTTATATTCACGGATTGCTCTTCCCTCTACAGATGGCGTTGTTGTTATGATCATGGTAAAATCCTCCCGTTTCTGTTGTTTTTTCTCAGGCATAAAAATGCCTTATTACAGAATTATACCCGAAAGCCGTCACGATGTATAGAGTAAAAAAAGGCTGCCCAAAGAGATGCCAGGCACCTTTTCAGACAGTCTTTCCTTATTATCGATTATTTTATTTTACAACTTCAGTCACGTAGGAAACTTCTTCCATTCCCGGATAACTTCCCTGACGCCCGCCAACAGTCAGAGTTCCTGTTTTATCATCCCAGGTAAGCTCTGTTGTTGCATAAGCACCGTTTTCAAAATTGTAGTTATTTCCCTCATCCTCATAAATAGTGAACTTGCAGTCTTCACCTGGATATACCATAAGTTTCACCGGCTCCTCCGGTTTCTGGGATGCATAAACAAGTCCTTCTGCAACAGGAAGGATACTTCCTACTTTTACAAAGATCGGCATCCGGTCGATCGGAGCATCTACGGTTACGTACTGGCCGCCTTCATACTCCTTGTTTGTCCAGTAATCGTACCATTTCGTACCTGCCGGGAGATAGCATTTCCATGTTTTCTCTCTATGGAGCTCAGTACTCTCCGGTCCGTAATACATCGGCTCTGTAACAGCACAGATCAGAAGGGACGGTCCGAACATAAACTCATTCTCAACCTTGCGTGCTTCTTTATCCTCCGGGAAGTCAAAGAGAAGGCTTCTCATAATCGTATAATCATTAAAATGTACAGCACCTGCAAGGGAATAAATATACGGCATCAGATGATAACGGAGCTTGATAAACTTCTCGATGGCATCATAGAACATGGTTCCTTTTTCACCAAAGTTCCAGATTTCTCTTGGTGTATCAGTTCCATGGGAACGGAACATCGGAAGGAAGGTTCCCATCTCCAGCCATCTTGTATACAGCTCACAGTATCCTTTATCCTTCACACCTTCGTTATATTTGCCCTGCCAGAACCATTTCGGCTCCGGATCTGTGTTGCAGCCGCATCCACGGTTCTGCCACTTATCAGCAACTGTAAAGAAAGCGCCGATATCCAGTGTCCAGTATGGATATCCACTCAGTCCCATATTCAGGCCTTCCACGATCTGTGTCTTAAGATTATCCCAGGATGCACAGGTATCGCCTGACCACAGCATTGCAGAATATTTCTGGCCGGAAGCATAGCCGGAACGTGTCAGGTTAAGAACTCGTTTCTCTTCTGTAGTTTTTCTCTGATTCTCATAAATTCCCTTTGCATGCATCAGTGCAAAAGCATTGGCAACAGCAGGATCCAGATATTTCTTGTGCTCACCGCCGACAAGCTCATATCTTTCCCATGGCTCTCTCTTTGCTGCACCACTCCAGTCAGGACCGGAAAACGGTTCTGTGGAATCGCACCACCAGGAATCAAAGCCCTGGTCAGAAAGTCCTTCCTGTGCCTGTTTCCAGTACATTTCTCTCGCTTCTTCATTAAAAGCATCATAAGTCGCATAATCATAAAGAAGATGACCAGTCTTAAAAAACTCTGTATGGTTCTTGCCGCCTGCATTCATATTCGGCCATACGGAAACCATGGTATGGGCATTCAGTTTGTGGATTTCCTCCGCACATTCTTTCATATCTCCGTAACGCTTCTGATCCAGGATCTTCTCGCCCCAGTTTCCAGGATCCCAGGTATTCCAGTCCTGTACCACACAGTCAAGCGGAACCCGATCTTACGGTAGTGGCGAACAATCTCAAGAAGCTCTTTTGCCGTGTAATACTGCTCTTTGGACTGTACATAGCCATAAGCCCATTTCGGCAGCATCTGCGCCTTGCCTGTAAGATAACGGTAATCATGGATGATCTCATCCATAGTATGACCGCCCATAAAATAATAATCGATCTGATCTACAGTATCCAGAAACAGATAGGAATCTTTCAGATCATCATTAAAAGTCATAAGTGAACAGCAGTCAACAAGAATTCCATATCCTTCTGTGGAAACCAAAACCGGCATCGGGATACGCATGTTATGCTGATATAAGTACTGGCAGTGACCTCTGTAATTGTAAATACCTTCCTCTGCCTGGCCAAGCCCATGGATTTCCTCATCCTCTTTCCATGTGAAGAACAGTTTTCCACGATATGCTGTTCTTACTTTCTCAGCTTTCAGATTCTGGATAAAATTCCTCTCACCGTCAACTGTCTTTACACGGTTGATGATCGGCTCCTCATCGCCTGTATTATAGTGGATCACATCTGTTTCAGTCAGTTCCGGTTTCTTCTGGGAAAGCCACTTGCTTCCGTCTGCATGCTTCCAGATGATATCACCGGATGCAGTGTTGATCTCTGCACAAACTTTCACAGTTTTCACAATGATACTTCCTGCATTTTCCTCTGCTGAAAAATCAACCTCAGGATATTCTTTTTTCTCAATGATCAGGGAGTCCTGTGCCTCTTTGATCTCTTTTCCGGAAACGATCATGCGGATGATCTCCTCTGTCACCGGAACCACCCGGTATGTCAGCTTTCCTGCTTCAAACTGTACATAGCTATCTGTTTTAACCATAATTTCCCTTCTCCTTATCTGTCCGGTAAATCAGACATTAATATTCCGTTTCTGATATCGGAGCCTTTCTAATAAAAAAGCTCCGATATCAGGACAAAATTTCTTACTTTTATCCTAACATCGAAGCCTGATTTCCGTCTATGACTTATCCGCTCATGAATTTTAACTATTTTTACTGTTTCTTCTGCTTCTCATCTTTCGGCGGTTTCCCCACGTGTTTTTTGTAAAGTCTGTAAAAATTGGAAATATTATTAAATCCGCATTCCATGGCGATTTCCGTAACATTTTTATCTGTTTCCCGAAGAAGCTCACGCGCATGGTTGATCCTCATCCTTGTGACATAATCGCTGAAACTGATATTTGTCACCTTACGGAAATAAGAAGAAAAATAGTTGGAACTCATATATACGGAAGAAGCAACTTCTTCCAGAGTGATCTTCTCACAGTAATGATCATCTATGTAATTAAAAGCCTGCTCAAGACGCTTCATTGCATTTTTCTTCTCACGGAGCATTTCCCCTGACTTGCTCTTATCCTGATAAGCCCGGATCAGCATGGTAAGGATGCGAAGTACATTCGCCTTGATCATCAGCGGATAGCCTTCTTTTTTCTGCTGCCATTCGTGATAGATCTCCCAGATACTGGAACGGATCTCTCCGCTTACCTCTTCTTCCCTGCCGATACGGTTCTTAAAATTACTTCCTCTCTCAACAAAAGGCTTCAGATATTCCGTATCAAAAATACTCAGCTTTTCGGCCACGAATTCCGGTGAAAAGATCATCACAAGAAGCTTCATGTCTCCACCGATCAGCTTCCATCCATGAGGCTCCACATTATTGAAGATGATGATGTCATCTTCTTCCATTGTATATTCCTGCCCGTTTACAAAATAATTTCCCTTGCCCCCCAACACACAGGTGATCTCGAAATAGCTGTGCCAGTGATAACTTCCAGGCCGACTGTTCTCCGGTGTCAGTTCCACCTCTGAAATCTGAAAAGGAAATTCTTTGTCAAGGGGTATGTTGTCTCTCTCTAATCGCAAATTCTGCCTCCTGTAAACGCAGACACTGTCATCGCATCAGCTGTTTCCGGCAGGACCGGCAGCCTTTCCAGTGTCTTCTTACGCTCACAATATTATAGCAGATATTATTTTTCCATGCAATCTGTGATAGTTCGTTCTAACTCTTCCAGCCGATCTTCGTGCTTCCCATGGACAGCAATGCGGAAATAATCATTACCCTGAATTCCTTTTATCATATAGTAATCGCTGTCAATCTTAAAAAACGGCTGTTTCAGCATATCAAGATATGTGAATCCCCCCAATGGTCTCAGCTTCAGAATGAATTCCCGCTCTACCGGTTCATCCAGAAGATAATCCCAGGCAAACCAGCCGGATTCTGCACATTTTTCCCTGGAAGGCTGTTTTCCTATTATTTTCATAATCGTGTATTCCCCTTTCCTTTACAGGCAGATTTCCCGTGGATCTGCTGTCTGCTCTATATGACTGATTCCTGTGATCGTTCTTCGTAATACATCCGTATAAATTTGCTCTGTAACTTGCCTGCTAAATATTCCGTGCCACAGATGCTGCTATTTCCTTCGCAGCTCCTAAAAATTCCTTTATATCCTTCTCCTCCGTAAACCACGAAACACTTACTCTCACAGTTCCGCCCTCTTCTGTTCCCATTGCCTTATGGATCAATGGCGAACAGTGAAGCCCTGAACGGACAATGATCCCATATCCGCTTTCCAGAATATACGCGGCATCCGAAGCTTTCAGTCCCTGAAAATTCAGGCTCATCACAGGTCCTCTGCATACGTCATGGTTTCCGTAGATCCTTACACCCTCTATCTGTTCCAGACCACAATAAAGCATTTCCATCAGACGAGCTTCTTTTTCCATAATTGCCGCAAGTCCTGTCTGCTCAATAAACTCCGCCCCAGCCAGAAGTCCTGTGATTCCCGGCATGTTCTGAGTTCCTACCTCATACTCATAATCTTTGTTCTCGTAGGTAAGCTGTGCGCTGTTTCTTCCGGTTCCCCCATATTTCAGAGGCTTCAGCTCAATTCCGCTCCTGACATAAAATCCGCCGGTTCCCTGAATTCCCATCAGACTTTTGTGGCCTGTAAAAATAAGCGCATCTGCTTCCCATTTATCTGCATCAACAGGGATACAGCCAGCACTCTGCGACACATCCACAATCAGGATCAGTCCATGTCTCTTTACAAATTCCCGGATCATCTCCATATCCTGCACACAGCCTGTCACGTTGGAACAGTGGTTCACGATCAGCACACGGCTGTCCGGTCGTACTGCTGTTTCCAGGGCTTCTTCCGTCACTGTCCCGTTTATCGTACACTTCACTACCAGCACCGGATGTTCTCTCAGCTGTTCCAGATTATATACCGGACGTAGCACACTGTTATGCTCTGTCTGCGTTACCAGGATGCTACTGCCTTTTTCACCATAGTCCAGCCCCCCAAGGACTGTATTCATGCTTTCTGTTGCCCCTGATGTAAAAAATATTCTCTCTGTTTCCCTGATTCCAAGGAGCTGTCCCAGTTTTTCCCGGCAAAGTACTTCCACATCTTTTTTCATGATCGAGCTGCCGCCCCGGAACTGCGAAGCAGGCGTGCCGCTAAGGCACGCCTGCACAGCTTCAAACAGCAGGGGCTTCGGCCAGGAAGTTGACCCCGTTGTTCAGATATATCATCCAATCATCCTTCCAGAATATTGAAGTTCATAATTTTTGCAATCTTCTTGATCATCTTTGTGTAATCACCGAAGATCAGCACCTGATGATGTCCGAATCCTGCAAGATTGTGCATGAATTCTCTTGCATCGTCCATCTGGATGTAGTAGAACGGACTGCAGTATGTATCTGCATATTCAGAACGGATAACCTTGCCTTTCTTGATGCACATGGTATCGCCTGCCGGATTGAAACGTCCAAGTGTGATATAATCATCATCGTTCTCTGTGAAGTCAACCTGCAGTTTTCCACCGAATCCCTGGCCTGTGAATGCCCAGAGTTTGTATGCCAGCGGTTTTGTTCCATAACCGTTCATCTGAAGAGCCGGTACTGCATGGTGGATGCGGAGAAGCTCGTCTGTCTCGTGGTTCGGGTTACCCATGAATGCCGGACGTTTTCCGGCATACTGCATGATCAGCATGGCCATCAATGCGTTAAGGTCTTCCTCACATCCGCTTGGAATTCCCTCGTCTTTCATGATGGAATGGCACATACATGGTGTGAATTTACGGTTCTGCGGGATTTCTGTTGTACAGAGCTCATGACATGCGGTTGAGAAAGCGTTGCAGTCATAAATATCCATCATCTTTTTGGCAGCCAGATAATATTTCACGTCATTGATAAACCAGTCTGTGTTTACCTGTGTATCGGTAGATCCTGCAATGATCTTATCTGCAATCGGCTTTGCTTCCTCATCTGTGATCTCATCCATATATTTGAAAATGGATGTAAATGGAAGCTTCACCACTTCAACTCCGTAACGCTGACGAAGGATCTCCGGATCGCGGATCAGACTCTGAATTCCGAATGTAGGCTGAGATCCTGCTGTCAGTACAAGCGCCCTTGTATTGCGAACTGCTTTTCTTACCCAGAGAATATGCATGATCTCATTCACATCCTGAAGATCCATACATACATATGCCTCTACTCCGATGGAACGGCAGTATGCTGCAAAATCAATTCCTTCGTTTCCGTTCTGCCAGATAACGACCGGCTTTCCGAAACGCTCAAGCTTAGGAATTCTCCATCCCATGCAGAGGAAGCAATCGATCTCATCAACATCCTCTCCGATTTTTGCAAAAAGGTCTTTATCTACAACAAAAGACTCATTATAGCGGACATCCACAGGCTCCGTGAATTCTACCTCATCAATAACCCCTTGTAATCCCTTAACTGAATTTTTGAACGCCTCATCAGCTGCTTTTGTCTCAGCTTCAACAGTCATATCCTCTTTATGTCCGGCACGACATGGTCCCTCCCAGAAATGTGTATGTGTCAGACATCCAACCAACGGTTTTACTACAAGTTTCATATCCATTGCTTTCTGTTTCATAATAAAAATACCTCTCTTCTCTTTAACATTCCGCATTTTCCAGTTTGTAGTTTTTCCACACACTCGATATATCCTATTATACTGTATGAATCATGGAATTCCTCTTTATTCTTCCGAACAGACTGTACTTTCTTACGATTTTGTGCTATTTTCATATAATTTATATTATTATTCCCATCATTTTTATATGAATTATACAATATTTATTCACCACATTAACCTGAAAAAAATCCGCAAAAAAAAGCACCGGAAACGTGGCCGATCCGTTTTTCGGATGGAAGTACATTTCCGGTGCTGTAATCCTGCCCAATACTCAGGTTATCTTATGCCTGTGCCTCTTTCAGCAAAGCAGACATTCGGAATCCGCTTCGCTACTTCCTCATGAACAAAAACAGGATTATGCCTGTTTTTGTTCAAACTGACTGTTATACAGATCCGCATAGAAGCCCTTCCGTGCCAGCAGCTCTTCATGATCTCCCTGCTCAATGATATCTCCGTCCTTCATCACCAGGATCAGATCTGCATCCTTAATGGTAGAAAGTCTGTGGGCGATAACAAAGCTGGTTCTGCCCTTCATCAGGTTATCCATAGCCTTCTGGATCTGCATTTCTGTTCTTGTATCAACGGAAGATGTGGCCTCATCCAGAATCAGGATCTTATTGTCTGCCAGGATCGCTCTTGCAATGGTAAGCAACTGCTTCTGCCCCTGAGAAACATTACTGGTCTCCTCATCCAGGACCATCTGATAGCCGCCGGGCTGCTGCATGATAAAGTTGTGGATATGGGCCGCTTTTGCTGCTGCGATCACCTCTTCATCCGTTGCGTCCAGTCTTCCGTAGCGGATATTTTCCATAATGGTTCCTGAGAACAGCCAAGTGTCCTGCAACACCATTCCGAACATCTCACGGAGATTGCTGCGGTTGAAGTTCCGGATATCATGTCCGTCAACCTTGATGCTTCCGCCATTTACATCATAAAACGCATCAGCAGCTTTACGATCGTCGTTTTTCCTGCACCTGTAGGTCCTACAATGGCGATCTTCTGACCGTCATGCACATCTGCGGAGAAATCATTTACAATGATCTATCCGGATTATAACCGAATTTCACATGCTCAAACTGTACATTCCTTCCAGTCCCTCAATGGAATCCGGGTTCTCCGGCTGAAGTTCTTCCTCCGGCTCCTCAAGAAATTCAAATACCCGCTCAGAAGCTGCCGCCGAGGACTGCAGAAGGTTTGTAACCTGGGCGATCTGCTGGATCGGCTGTGTAAAGTTACGGATGTACTGGAAGAAGGACTGGATATCTCCAACCTCGATAGTTCCTTTGATGGCAAAAATCCCTCCGAGAAGTGCCACCATCACATATCCCAGATTTCCCACAAACTGCATGATCGGCATCATCATTCCGGAAAAGAACTGTGACTTCCATGCAGACTCATAAAGCTTCTGGTTGTCATGCTCAAATTCCTTCAGCGCATCCTGCTCTTTGTTGAATACTCTTACCACATCATGGCCGCCGAAATTTTCCTCAACCTGACCATTTACTTTTCCCAGATACTCCTGCTGTGCCTGGAAATATTTCTGGGAGTGTTTCATTACTTTATTAATGATAAGCATGGAAACCGGCAGTATCAGCACTGCTGCCAGTGTCATCCACACGTTGATAGAAAGCATCATGATAAATACACCGATCAGTGTTGTTACGGATGTGATCAGCTGTGTCATGCTCTGGTTGATGCTCATCTGCAGGGTATCCACATCATTTGTCACCCTGGAAAGGATCTCACCGTTTGTTCTGCTCTCGAAATAATTCATTGGCAGACGGTTGATCTTCTTTGAAATATCCTTTCGGAGATTGTATGTAACATCATTGGAGATCCCCGTCATGACAAATCCCTGGATCAGGGAAAAGCATGCACTTGCCACATACAGTCCCAAAGTCCACAGAAGGATCATTCCGATCTTACCGAAATCAATACCGCCTGTACCGTTTACCTTAGCAACCAGACCATTGAACAGCTCTGTGGTAGCTTTTCCAAGTATCTTCGGGCCTGCAATATTAAACGCTGTACCTGCCACTGCAAAGATAAACATCAGGATAAAACGAAATTTATATCTGCCCATATAGCCAAAGAGCTTTTTCATGGAGTCTTTGAAGTCCTTGGCCTTCTCTGTTGGCTGCATTCCGTGTCCGCCCATCGGACCTCTTCTTCTCTGCTGACTCATGCCAATTCCTCCTCTGATAACTGACTCATGGCAATCTGGCGATATACCTCGCAGGACTTCATCAGCTCCTTATGGCTTCCGATCCCTGCCATATGTCCATCGTCCAGTACAAGGATCTTATCTGCATTTAAGATCGTACTGATACGCTGTGCCACGATAATGGTTGTTGCTTCTTTTGTATGTTCTTTCAGCGCTTTTCGAAGTGTGCTGTCTGTTTTGAAATCCAGTGCGGAAAAGCTGTCATCAAAGATAAAGATCTCCGGATCTTTTGCGATAGCTCTGGCAATGGAAAGCCTCTGCTTCTGTCCACCGGAAACATTGCTTCCTCCCTGTGCGATCGGAGTCTTATATCGCTCCGGCTTGGTGTCGATAAACTCCGTAGCCTGTGCAACCCCTGCTGCTTTTTTCACTGCATCCTCCGAAATCTCTGTCTTTCCGTAACGGATATTGGAATCAATGGTTCCTGAGAAAAGTACACCCTTCTGCGGAACATAACCGATCCTGTCACGGACATCCTTCTGTGTCATTTTCCGGACATCCACGCCATCCACTTTCACAGATCCTTCTGTTGCATCATAGAAACGCGGGATCAGATTGATCAGTGTACTCTTACCGCTTCCTGTACTTCCGATGATCGCTACTGTCTCACCTTTTTCTGCCTTAAAGGAAATATCTGTGATAACATTCTCTCCTGCCTCCGGATATGCGAAGCTTACATGATCAAATTCTACAGTACCCTTCACATCCTGGGAAGGCTGTACCGGATCCTCCGGATCCTGGACACTGACTTCTGTCTCAAGCACCTCGTTGATACGGCGTGCAGATACATTTGCTCTCGGCAGCATGATAGACATTGCTGTGATCATCAAAAATGACATGATGATCTGCATTGCATACTGGATAAATGCCATAACATCACCAACCTGCATGCTTCCGCTGTCTACCGCATAAGAACCGCTGTAGATGGTCAGTACGGAAACTGCGTTCATGATCAGCATCATCACCGGCATCATAAATGTCATACAACGGTTTACAAAGAGGTTTGTCTTCGTCAGAGTGATATTTGCATCCTCAAAACGCTCCTCCTCGTGTTTCTCCCGGCTGAATGCACGGATAACCGGAATACCGGTAAGGATTTCTCTTGTTACCAGGTTCAGCTTATCTACCATGGTCTGCAGGGCTGTAAATTTCGGCATTGCGATCCTGAACAGCATTGCCATAAATGCCATGATCAGTACAATGGCCACCCCAAGGATCCATGTCATGGAGGAATCTCTCTGAAGCACGCGGATCACACCACCGATTCCAAGGATCGGCGCGTAAAGCACGATACGGAACATCATAGCCATTACCTGCTGGATCTGCTGGATATCGTTCGTGCATCGTGTAATCAGGGATGCTGTTGAAAACTTATGGTACTCTCTGCTGGAAAAACCTATGACTTTGTTATAAACCAGCCCACGGAGATCATGTCCCATAGATGCAGCAACTCTGGATGAAAGAAATACCACACATACTGCAGCCATCATGGTGACCAGTGCCATCAGCACCATGCGGATACCTGTTGCTTTCATGTAATCCATCTGTATGGCATCCACATCTTCACCCATGGCTTCATATTCTGCACGAACGTAGGAAACGCCTGCCTGTGTGATGATGGATTCCTGCATCTTGTCGATCTTTTCTCCGACCTGCTCCTTCATAGCAGCCAGAGCCTCTGCCGGCATCTGAGAAAGAGCCGCCAGTGGATCAGTCCCTTCCGGGATTCCCATCTTTGCAAGAGCTGCCTTTGATTCCTCACTGTCGGACGTCAGAGTAGAAACGATCACCATCGGTTTGCCGAAGATATCGTTGAGTTCTTCTCTGTCTTCTTTGGAGATTTTATCCTTTAATACCAGATCATCTCCCTCTTCCTCATAAAATCCATCCACAGTTTTCGCATCATCCTCCTCCATAAACAGCTTCAGACTGTCCATGGACGTCTTTCTGATCTTCTCAGGAACACTGTCTTCAATACCGTTCTGCTGAATTCCCACATTGATGATATTTGATGTGTAATTCGGCAGAGACAGATCACAGTATGCCTGAAGAAAAAGAAGCGCAATGATGAGTACGATGTAACCTGCAGATCGTTTCAGATATTTCATCAGTTTAATCACGTTTCTGTTCCTTCCTTTCTGTCATTTCATCCGGATGAAGCTTTTCTATGGCTTCCTCCGGCTGGATCTTTTCGATATTTACAAGGATCTGCTCCAGAAATCTCCGAAGCAGGCACTGTTCCGCCTCACTGAAGCCTTCCATCATCACAGCCTCATTTTTATGGATCCGTTCCAGTGCTTTTGCCTTGATTTCCTTTCCCTTTTCTGTCATGTAGATCCTGGTCACACGCTGATCCTTTTCATCCGGTTTCTTATAAAGAAAGCCTGCTTTCTCCAGTCTCTGTATCGATACATTTACCGTAGGCGGCTTGATATGCAGGATCTTTGCAATTTCCCGCTGACTCAGGCCATCCCTTCCGGATACAAGCCCCAGAACCGGTATCTGTCCCGGATAAATCCCAAGCTCCTGCATCTGACCAAAGCATTTCGTCATAAAATGACGGTCTACCTTCATAAACAGAGATAAAAAACTGCTCTGCCTTTCTTTCTCATCTTCCTCCTTACAAAACACGCTGTCACTCCTCTCTCATCCGATCAGACACCTGCTCTCTGTTAATGATATACGAAGCAGTGATCTTCTTTTTTAATTAGTCGGCTAACTATATATAATATACATCTGCACAAAAAATGCAATTGATTTTTGTGAATTTTACACTTTTTTAAGATTTACAGCTTCTTTAATTTCCACCTGAAATCTATTAATTAATTTGTTAAACTAATTTATTTTCTGCTGTTTTTCCTATTTTTCACCAAAAAATACCCGCTTCGTTTTTTATTCGTAAACGGGTACTTCTTTCTGTTCCTGATTTTCTTATACAAACTGATTCACAGCCGGATCATAAGCATAATCGATCATGTCAAGCTTATCCTCCAGTTCTTTCCTGTTAAGTCCTCTGTCCTCACAGAAGGCATCCAGGGATCTGTAAAAATCCCGCAGCTGTGTATTTACGTAACTTAAAAGCATTACCGGGTCCTTTGGTATCATAATCTGTTTCCATCCTTTTATCTGATATTTATCCAATATCCCAGATGCTGCTGGATAGCTGTCTGATCTGAAATATCAGATTTACTATCTTACCAATTTTATTTTTTGTCAAGAGCCAGTAAAAAATTTTTCAGGATTTTTTATTTCTTCAGTATCTGATAAAAATATTCCATTCCTTGTCCCCAAAAAAGAACTGCCTGGTTCCGATTTTCATCCTGAAATGGATTTCTATCAGAACCGACAGTTCTTTTCCTTGTCAATCTATCATAACTTTATGGAGTTATTTTTTACTTCGTGCTGACGGTAAACGCTCCGTCCTTCACATCCAGTACAATGGTATCTCCGGCATGTACATCACCTGAAAGGATCTTCTTTGCTGTCAGTGTCTCCACATAATTCTGGAGATAACGCTTCAGAGGACGTGCGCCGTAAACCGGATCATAACCGTTATCCACTACCATCTGTTTGGCAGCATCTGTAAGCTCCAGAGAAAGCTCCTGGTCAGCCAGACGGTCGCTGAGCTCTTTGACCATAAGATCTACGATCTTACCTACATTATCCTTGGTCAACGGCTTGAACATGATGATCTCATCCAGACGGTTCAGAAATTCCGGACGGAAATGACCACGAAGATCATTCATAACCTGTTCCTGTGCCTCCGGTTTGATATCTCCCTTCTCGTCGATACCGTCAAGAAGGTACGGAGAACCAATGTTGGAAGTCATGATCAGGATCGTATTCTTAAAATCAACCGTACGTCCCTGTGAATCCGTGATACGTCCATCGTCCAGTACCTGCAGAAGTACATTGAATACATCCGGGTGAGCCTTCTCGATCTCATCAAAAAGAACAACACTGTACGGTTTTCTTCGAACGGCCTCTGTCAGCTGTCCGCCTTCCTCATATCCGACATATCCTGGAGGCGCTCCAATCAGACGGGACACGGAATATTTCTCCATGTATTCACTCATATCGATACGGACCATATTCTGCTCATCGTCAAACAGTGTGGCAGCCAGAGTCTTGGCAAGCTCTGTTTTACCAACACCGGTTGGTCCGAGGAACAGGAAGGAACCAATCGGCTTTGTGGGATCCTTGATTCCGGCTTTGGAACGAAGGATCGCATCTGTTACAAGACGAACACCCTCATCCTGTCCTACTACACGTTTGTGCAGTTCATCCTCAAGGCCCAGCAGCTTGGTTCTCTCACCTTCTGTCAGCTTGGTTACCGGAATACCGGTCCATCTGGAAATGATACGAGCAATCTCATCATCTGTGACAGCCTCATGTACTAGGCTTCTGTCACTCTCTTTAACCTGCTTCTCCTCAACCTCCAGCTGCTGCTGAAGCTTCGGCAGCTCGCCGTACTGCAGCTCTGCTGCTTTCTCCAGATCGTAATTCTGTTTTGCTTTCTGGATCTGTTTATTGATATCCTCGATCTGCTCACGTAATTTCTGAAGCTTCTCTACGGAATGCTTCTCATTATCCCACTGAGCTTTCTGGGTATTAAAAGTATCTCTCAGCTCTGCAAGTTCTTTCTGCAGATCAGCCAGACGCTCTTTACTTAAGTTGTCAGTTTCTTTTTCAGGGCAGACTCTTCAATCTCCAGCTGCATGATCTTACGTCTCTGCTCATCCAGCTCTGTCGGCATGGAATCCAGCTCCGTCTTGATCAGCGCACAGGCTTCATCAACAAGGTCGATTGCCTTATCCGGGAGAAAACGGTCTGTAATGTATCTGTGTGAAAGTGTGGCAGCTGCAACCAATGCACTGTCTGTGATCTTAACACCGTGGAATACCTCATATCTTTCCTTCAGGCCACGGAGAATGGAAATGGTATCTTCCACTGTCGGCTCATTTACCATAACCGGCTGGAAACGACGGGCAAGTGCAGCATCCTTCTCAATATACTGGCGGTACTCATCCAGAGTTGTTGCACCGATACAGTGCAGCTCACCTCTGGCAAGCATAGGCTTCAGCATGTTTCCTGCGTCCATGGCGCCGTCTGTCTTACCTGCACCCACGATCAGATGAAGCTCATCGATAAACAGAATGATCTGTCCTTCGCTCTTTTTCACTTCCTCAAGTACCGCTTTCAGACGTTCCTCAAACTCGCCACGATACTTGGCACCTGCAACCAGCGCACCCATATCCAGGGCAAAAATCTTCTTATTCTTAAGACCTTCCGGTACATCTCCTGCCACAATACGCTGTGCCAGTCCCTCGATGGCTGCTGTTTTACCAACGCCAGGCTCACCGATGAGAACCGGGTTGTTCTTGGTCTTACGAGAAAGGATACGGATAATATTCCGGATCTCCATATCACGGCCGATCACCGGATCAAGCTTCTGGTTCTTCGCCTTCTCCACAAGATCCTCACCGTATTTATTCAAAGTATCATAGGTTGCCTCCGGGTTGTCACTGACAACTCTCTGATTTCCCCTGACTGTAGATAATGCCTGAAGAAAACGCTCTCTGGTGATTCCGAATTCATTGAATAGCTTCTTCATGCTCGGGCTTGGATTCTTCAGCATGGAAAGAAACAGATGCTCAACCGATACATACTCATCTCCCATAGCCTTCGCTTCGTCCTCTGCACTGACCAGTGCCTTGTTCAGATACTGACCAAATCGAAGCTCTCCACCGGAAACCTTAACTCTGGCATCCAGTGCCTTCTTAACTGTGTCAATAAAATATTCCTTCTGGATTTCCATCTTCTCGATCAGCTTGAGGATCAGGCTGTCCTCCTGTGTCAGCAAGGCATACAGAAGGTGTTCCTCTTCGATCTCCTGATTGCCATATTCATAAGCAACCTTCTCAAGATCCTGGACAGCCTGTACGGATTTCTGTGTAAATTTACTGATATTCATAGGCTTTCCTCCTATTCTATGAAAAGCATTTCCAATATTCGCATACCGGAAATGCTGTGCTTTTTTCTTGTTCTAGGAGAACTATAACACTATTTGTTAGCACTGTCAAGAGGTGAGTGCTAATTTTGTGTTATTTTTTGCAACCGTAAATGAAAACTAATTTCCATCTTTAGCCCTTTATGTTCTTTTATTGGAAGGTGTTTCTTTACGAGCTCAAGTTTCAACTCCTTACTATACTGTTTCCTAGACATAAAAATATGCTCCTCATATGATAGATTTTTGGATATTTCCATTGTCTACCATATGGGGAGCATATCAATCCAACGGTTTTCAGTGCTTTTTTCATATTACTTTATTGAATATCCCTCATTCTGCCTATATAAGTGAAACTTAGCAAAACTTAAATTAAATCTCTTTCAGACAATTCAATTTGGATATTCACCAACTGTGGATTATTTCTCAGTGCACCAGTTTCCAACTTACCGCCTGCTGCCTTGCATCCACAAATTTCTTATAAATACCTTCCTGTTTCATTAATTGCTCATGTGTTCCCTGCTGTGCAATTCTTCCTTTTTCAACAACCGCAATCTGGTCTGCATGTCTGACTGTTTTTAATCTGTGGGCAATCATAATAATCGTTTTTTCCTTTGTAAGTGCATCTACTGCATCCATAGAATTCTGCAGAATCGCCTCGTTTTCCGGATCCGTGTAAGCAGTAGCTTCGTTCCGATTAGCACAACCAGCGCAAACCCGCATAAAACCGGGACTTTTCAAAAATCTAAAGACAATTAAACCTCTCTATAATCACACCTGAAATGCCTTTTTCGTAAGTCTGCGACGATAAGTCCCTGTGCTTTACCAGCATAAAAGACCGACACGGGGTATATGCCATGATTAACAAAGATGAGCGCCGTGATGTGAGTATTCGCAAGCCCCGGCCATCTATCCGCAAGCAGCTTGCCGACAG
>ENA-OQKC01000402-OQKC01000402.1-human-gut-metagenome-genome-assembly--contig:-NODE-402-length-18409-cov-3.279674_pt1 | contig 18409 bp, 17 predicted proteins | sample MGYA00242774_ERZ504790 | MGnify/ENA primary metagenome ERZ504790 (study PRJEB26092, sample SAMD00036419) | human gut metagenome | host: Homo sapiens | study: EMG produced TPA metagenomics assembly of...
ATGAAAAGGACGTTCCAATAAGCCAAACCAAAGCTTACCTTGCACACTTCAACGGTCTGCAAACAATGAAATTTGAAACTGGCAAATACTTTCTCACTTTTGGAGAATTCAATGGCGACGATACATTCGATAACGAAAAAGTGATAATAGACTGGAACGATGGTACTCAAGACGTCATCACCTTCTCTAGCAAACTGATCTGGAAATCAAAAAATAAACCCGTATTCGACAGAAAGTTCTGTTTGAACGGAAAAGATAACGGATTGCAATTCGGAGGTTTTGTTATCATCAAAGAACCGGTAATCACCTCCTCAACTACTTCCGACCAATAATGTACTCCATAAACAAACGAATATAGTTCAATCAATAACTAAAATATTATGCAGAAATACGGTTTAATAGGTTACCCGTTGAAACATTCCTTTTCTATCGGATATTTCAATGAGAAATTCAAGGCAGAAAATATTGATGCAGAATATGTAAATTTCGAAATTCCACGTATCGAGGATTTCATGGAAGTTATCGAGGAAAATCCCAACCTCTGTGGACTGAATGTGACTATCCCTTACAAGGAGCAAGTCATCCCCTACCTGGACGAACTGGACAAAGACACAGCCAAGATAGGCGCCGTCAATGTCATTAAGATTATCCGCCTTTCCAAAGGCAAAGTGAAACTGGTTGGCTACAACTCCGACATCATAGGATTTACACAATCCATAGAACCACTTTTGCAACCACAACACAAGAAAGCCCTGATTTTGGGTACCGGCGGTGCATCGAAAGCCGTATATCGCGGGCTGGAGAACCTGGGTATAAAAAGTACCTTCGTATCACGCGCCAAGAAAGAGGATAAATACCTCACATACGAAGAACTGACACCGGAAATCATGCAAGAGTACACAGTGATTGTCAACTGTACCCCAGTAGGCATGTATCCCAAAGTGGATTTCTGTCCCAATATTCCTTACGAACTACTGACTCCCAACCATTTGCTCTATGATTTGTTATATAATCCAAACGAAACCCTTTTCATGAAGAAAGGCCAGGCACAAGGAGCCGTCACTAAGAACGGTCTGGAAATGTTACTGCTGCAAGCCTTTGCTGCATGGGAAATTTGGAATAAATAATGAAGAAAACCATAAAATATTCGATTCTCGGTCTGGCTGCCCTCTGCACCGTAGTACTGTGCGGAGGGTACTATATGCTGGGGCATGCTCTGAAACCCGAAGGCCTTATCACACGCAGTCGCAACATTGCCGAATCCTACAACTTCATGTTCGAGCAATATCCCGAACTGCAACCGTGGGTAGACAGTTTGGTGACTGTAGGAGCATTGAAGGACTTCTACATTGAGAACGACCATGGAGAGACGCTACACGCACTCTACGTTGCCGCCGCCCACCCCACCCCAAAAACAGCAGTCATCGTACACGGATATACGGATAATGCCGTGCGCATGCTGATGATAGGCTATCTGTACAACAAGGAGATGGACTTCAACATCTTGCTGCCCGACCTCTACGGGCACGGGATGAGCGAGGGAAACCATGCACAGATGGGCTGGAAAGACCGGCTTGACGTACTGCAATGGACCGAAACCGCCGACGAACTCTTCGGGCGCCGCCATACAGACAGCGTAGCATCCCGCAGCACAGAGATGGTAGTGCACGGTATCTCCATGGGAGCCGCCACCACCATGATGGTATCCGGCGAAGTGGAGCATGGTCAATACCAACAGCCTTTCATCAAGTGTTTCGTAGAAGACTGCGGCTACACAAGCGTATGGGACGAGTTTCGCGGAGAACTGAAAGCACAGTTCAACCTGCCCGCCTTCCCTCTTCTGCATACAGCAAACTGGCTCTGCCGGCAAGAGTACGGATGGGACTTCCTGGAAGCCTCTGCTTTGGAGCAAGTAAAGAAATGTACTTTGCCGATGCTCTTCATCCACGGCGATGCCGACACCTTTGTGCCGACGTGGATGGTCTATCCCCTCTACGAAGCCAAGCCCGAACCCAAAGAATTATGGATTGTGCCCGGTGCCACGCATGCTATGTCTTACAAGGATTATCCGCAGGAATACACCGAACATGTAAAGAAATTCGTAGGAAAATACATACATTGATGTGATTTTACCTATCTTCGCCGCAACAAATATTGGTAGTATGAGACGATTTATTTCCATAACATTCTTCTTATGCCTGCTCTTATCTTTGCAGGCACAAGAAGTCTACACCACTAAGAATATTCCTAAAGTACACCTTCAGGACAAGACACGCTATGTGTGCAACCCAGCCGGAATCCTATCCACGGAGGCATGTGACAATATAGACCGTATGCTCTATGCATTGGAGCAGCAAACTGGCATTGAAACGGTAGTTGCCGTTGTCCCGTCCATCGGACAAGAAGACTGTTTTGATTTCTCACACCAGCTGCTCAATGAATGGGGAGTAGGGAAAAAAGAAAAAACAACGGTTTGGTCATTCTGCTGGTAACCGACCAACGCTGCATCCAGTTTTATACGGGATACGGTTTAGAAGGGGACCTTCCTGATGCCATCTGCAAACGTATACAGACCAAATACATGATTCCCTATCTGAAAGACGGTAATTGGGATGCTGGAATGGTAGCGGGTGTAAAGGCAGTCTGTTCACGTCTTGACGGCACTATGGTGAATGACACGGAAGAGGAGGATGACCTCTCCGTAGGAGGTATCCTACTGGGGCTTATCGGTTTCCTCGCAGTGGCATCTATTATAGGCATCCTTGCCCAACGCGCTGCCAACAAATGCCCCAACTGCGGACAACATAAATTGCAACGTAGCAGCAGCATACTCATCTCACGCCGCAATGGAGTGAAAACGGAAGATGTGACCTACACCTGCCGCAATTGCGGACATAAAGTAGTGCGCCGCCAGCAGTCATACGATGAAAATTACCGGGGAGGAGGCGGAGGTGGTCCGGTCATCTTCGGTGGTGGAGGTCTCTTCGGCGGAAGTGGCGGAGGAGGCTTCAGCGGTGGTAGCTTCGGAGGCGGTATGGGAGGTGGCGGTGGAGCCGGTTCCCGGTTCTAACGCCGAGGATGTGTCATCTGTGTGCCATCAACCGTTTTGACACACCTTCGAGGATACTGGAAGAAAATAAAACGTTTACATAGAATATAATTAAATGATTAATAACTGCCTTCCCCTCCTCCCCTCTCTCTATCGGAGAGGAATCGGAGGTGAGGCCTAAAAATGAAAAGTATGAAGAAATCAACCATTATCATTATCGTTGTTATAGCTCTTCTCGCCATTTGGGGTGTAACCGGCTATAACGGACTCGTAACCATGGACGAAAATGTCAGCGGACAATGGTCGAACGTAGAAACCCAATACCAACGCCGTGCCGACCTGATTCCGAACTTGGTGAATACCGTGAAAGGATATGCCACGCACGAGAAGGAAACACTGGAAGGTGTAGTAGAAGCCCGCAGCAAAGCCACTCAAATCAAAGTGGATGCGGCAGACCTTACTCCGGAAAAGCTGGCTGAATATCAGAAAGCACAAGGTGCGGTGACTTCCGCCCTCGGTAAATTGCTTGCCATCACAGAAAACTATCCGGACTTGAAAGCAAATCAGAATTTCCTGGAACTGCAGGCACAGCTGGAAGGTACGGAAAACCGTATCAACGTAGCACGTACCAACTTCAACAATGCAGCCAAGAACTTCAATACAGCCATTCGCCGTTTCCCCAAGAATATCCTTGCCGGTCTCTTCGGTTTTGAGAAACGAGCTTATTTCGAAGCGGCAGAAGGAGCGGAACAAGCTCCCCAGGTACAATTCTGATAAATACACAACTCTATAGCGAGGCACAAAGGCGAGAAACTTTGTGCCTCGCTTTGTGTTGTAGAAGATTAGATGTATCTTTGCACATTCAATTGAACAAACCTATTATCTCATGAGTAATCAACGATACATGATGCGAGGCGTCAGCGCATCAAAGGAAGATGTGCACAACGCCATCAAGAATATCGACAAAGGTATTTTCCCGCAGGCTTTCTGCAAAATTATCCCCGACATTTTGGGCGGTGACCCGGAGTATTGCAACATTATGCATGCCGATGGAGCAGGCACCAAGTCCAGTCTTGCCTATATGTACTGGAAGGAAACCGGCGACCTGGGTGTGTGGAAAGGCATTGCACAAGATGCACTGATTATGAACATCGACGACCTGCTTTGTGTGGGTGCGGTAGACAACATTCTGGTATCCTCTACCATCGGACGTAATAAACTGCTCATCCCCGGCGAAGTAATCTCAGCCATCATCAACGGTACGGATGAACTGCTTGCCGAACTCCGCGAAATGGGAGTAGGCGTTTATGCCACCGGTGGCGAAACAGCCGACGTGGGCGACCTTGTACGTACCATTATCGTAGACTCGACAGTGACCTGCCGCATGAAGCGCTCAGATGTTATAGACAATGCCAATATCCGTCCGGGCGATGTGATTGTAGGTCTGGCATCTTACGGAAAGGCTACTTATGAGAAAGAATACAATGGCGGTATGGGCAGTAACGGACTGACCAGCGCACGCCACGATGTATTCTCCAAATACCTGGCAGAGAAATACCCTGAAAGCTATGACAAGGCTGTACCCGAAGAGCTGGTATACAGTGGCAAGCTAAAACTGACAGACAGTGTCGAAGACAGTCCGCTGGATGCAGGAAAGCTGGTACTTTCCCCCACCCGCACCTACGCACCGGTAGTTAAGAAGCTGCTCGATGCGCTCCGTCCCCAAATCCACGGTATGGTACACTGCTCGGGCGGCGCACAAACCAAGGTACTGCACTTTGTGGGAGACAACTGCCGTGTCATCAAAGACAATCTCTTCCCCGTTCCACCGTTGTTCAAGACCATCAAGGAGCAGAGCGATACGGACTGGAGCGAAATGTACAAGGTGTTCAATATGGGGCATCGCCTGGAAGTGTACCTCTCTCCCGAACATGCAGAAGAGGTGATTGCTATTTCGAAGAGTTTCAACATCGATGCACAGATTGTAGGCCGCGTGGAAGAAAGCGACAAGAAAGAACTGATTATCAAGAGCGAATTCGGAGAGTTCAAGTATTAAATATATGGCAGACAACAATACCATACTCGAAAAGCTGGAAGGGCTTGTCGCCCGCTTCGAAGAAGTGTCGACCTTGATTACAGACCCGGCAGTGATTGCGGACCAGAAGCGTTACGTCAAGCTCACCAAAGAATATAAAGAACTGGGCGACCTGATGAATGCCCGCAAAGAGTACATGCAAGTACTGGGCGGCATAGAAGAAGCCAAAGAAATTATCGCCAACGAAACAGACCAGGAGATGCGGGAAATGGCACGCGAAGAGCTGGATGCCTGCCAAACCCGCCAACCGGAACTGGAAGAGCAGATAAAGCTGCTGCTCGTCCCCGCCGACCCGCAGGATGGCCGTAATGCCATCCTCGAAATTCGTGGCGGCACGGGTGGTGACGAAGCGGCAATCTTTGCCGGCGACCTCTTCCGCATGTACACCAAGTACTGCGAATCCAAGGGATGGAGAATGGAGATATCCAGCGCCAACGAAGGTGCAGCCGGCGGTTTCAAGGAAATTGTCTGCTCCGTGACGGGCGACAATGTATACGGCACACTGAAATATGAATCGGGCGTGCACCGCGTGCAGCGCGTACCGGCCACAGAAACGCAAGGACGGGTACACACCTCAGCTGCCAGCGTAGCCGTGCTTCCCGAAGCCGAAGAGTTCGACGTAGTTATCAACGAAGGTGAAATCAAGTGGGACACCTTCCGAAGCGGTGGTGCCGGCGGTCAGAACGTGAACAAGGTGGAATCCGGCGTGCGCCTGCGCTACAACTGGAAGAATCCCAACACAGGCATAGTCGAAGAAATCCTCATCGAATGTACCGAGACACGCGACCAGCCCAAGAACAAGGAACGCGCCCTCTCGCGCTTGCGTACCTTCATCTACGACAAGGAACACCAGAAGTACATCGACGACATCGCCTCCAAGCGTAAGACGATGGTCAGTACTGGCGACCGCTCCGCCAAGATACGCACCTACAACTATCCGCAAGGACGCATCACGGACCACCGCATCAACTACACCATCTACAATCTCGCCGCCTTCATGGACGGAGACATCCAAGACTGCATCGACCACCTGATTGTGGCGGAAAATGCAGAAAGACTGAAAGAGAGCGAACTGTAAGGCAGTGATAAGTAACCCGTAACTAAAAAATAATATGAACAAACAGCAATTATTCGAGAACATCAAGCGCAAGAAGTCATTCCTTTGCGTAGGTCTTGACACCGACATCAAGAAAATACCCGAACATCTTCTGAAAGAGGAAGACCCTATATTCGCTTTCAACAAAGCCATCATCGACGCTACTGCCGACCTCTGCATCGCCTACAAGCCCAATCTGGCATTTTATGAGAGCATGGGCGTGAAAGGCTGGATAGCTTTCGAGAAAACCGTAAACTACATCAAGCAGAACTATCCCGACCAATTCATCATCGCCGACGCCAAACGCGGTGACATCGGGAACACCTCTGCCATGTATGCCCGTACCTTCTTCGAAGAGCTGGATATAGATTCCGTAACCGTAGCTCCCTACATGGGCGAAGACAGTGTGACCCCGTTCCTTACGTACGAAGGCAAATGGGTAATCCTGCTTGCGTTGACCAGCAACAAAGGCTCGCACGACTTCCAGCTGACGGAAGACACCAACGGCGAACGCCTCTTCGAAAAAGTGCTCCGCAAATCCCAGGAGTGGGCCAGTGACGAACAGATGATGTACGTAGTAGGCGCCACACAAGGCCGCGCCTTCGAAGATATCCGCAAGATTGTTCCCGAACACTTCCTATTGGTTCCCGGCGTAGGCGCACAAGGCGGCTCCCTGGAAGAAGTCTGCAAGTATGGCATGAACAAGACTTGCGGCCTGATTATCAACTCCAGCCGTGGCATCATCTACGTGGACAAGACAGAGAACTTCGCCGCCGCCAGCCGAAAAGCAGCCCAAGAAGTGCAGGCACAGATGGCGGAAGAGTTGAAAAAAGTGATTAACGACTAACGCTTAATGTTCGAAAGAAAGATTATCAACGACCCTGTCTTCGGGTTCATCAACATACCAAAGGGGTTGTTGTACGATGTTGTACGACATCCTCTTTTGCAACGTCTAAACCGTATCAAGCAACTGGGGTTGTCCTCTGTCGTATATCCCGGTGCGCAGCATACACGGTTCCAACACTCTTTGGGAGCCTTCTACCTGATGAGTGAGGCCATCCAGCAACTTGCCACCAAAGGAAACTTTATCTTCGACAGCGAAGCCGAAGCTGTGGAAGCCGCTATCCTGATGCACGACATCGGCCACGGCCCCTTCTCCCACGTACTGGAAAATACCATCGTGCAGGGCGTCTCCCACGAAGACATCTCCTTGATGCTGATGGAACGTATCAACAAGGAAATGAACGGACAGTTGACACTCGCCATTCAAATTTTCAAGGATGAATACCCCAAGCGCTTCCTGCACCAACTGGTAAGCGGGCAACTGGATATGGACCGCCTGGACTACCTGCGCCGCGACAGCTTCTATACCGGAGTGACCGAAGGCAACATTGGCTCCGCCCGCATTATCAAGATGCTGGATGTAAAGGATGACCACCTGGTAGTAGAGTCCAAAGGCATCTATTCTATTGAGAACTTCCTCACTGCCCGCCGCCTGATGTACTGGCAAGTCTATCTGCACAAAACCTCCGTTGCCTACGAGAAAATGCTGATTAGCACCCTGCTCCGCGCCAAGGAACTGGCAAGCCGCGGCATAGACCTCTTTGCCTCACCCGCCTTGAAATTCTTTCTATACAACGACATCAGCCGGGAGGCATTCTACAACAATCCCGAATGTTTGGAGAATTTCATTCAGTTGGACGATAATGACATCTGGACTGCCCTCAAGGTATGGAGCCGCCATTCGGACAAGGTTTTGTCCACCTTGAGCGCCGGCATGATTAACCGAAACATCTTCAAAGTCGAGATTTCTACCGAACCTATTAGTGAGGAACGGAAAAAAGAACTAACTTTGCAAATCAGTGAACAACTGAACATCCCTCTCTCCGAAGCGAGATATTTCATCTCTACCCCCAGCATCGAGAAGAATATGTACGACGAGGCAGATGACAGTATTGACATCCTCTACAACGACGGCAGCATCAAGAATATTGCCGAAGCATCGGATATGCTCAATATCTCTCTTCTGTCCAAGAAAGTAAAAAAGTACTACTTATGCTACCAACGTTTGCATAGATAAGTATAAAATATTCACCTCAGGACAAGGAAATATAAAAAAAAGTCCGTTATTTGCGTTTTGAAACCATCTAACAAGAATAAGACATGGAGTTCTCTGCTAAACAAATTGCAACATTTATCCAAGGAGAAATTGTTGGAGACGAGAATGCTACCGTTCACACCTTTGCGAAAATCGAAGAGGGAATACCGGGAGCCATCTCCTTTCTATCCAACCCCAAATATACCCCCTACATATACGAAACCCAATCAAGCATTGTTCTGGTAAACAGGACTTTGTTCCGGAACAAGAAGTGAAAGCCACCCTGATTAAAGTGGACAATGCGTATGAAAGTCTTGCTAAATTGCTAAATCTTTATGAGCAAAGCAAGCCAAAGCGGGTGGGAATTGACTCTCTGGCCTTTGTTGCCGAGACAGCTAAAATTGGCAAGGATGTTTACATTGCGCCTTTTGCCTGCATTGGCGAATACGCAGAGGTGGGAGACAATACGGTCATTCATCCGCACGTCACGATTGGCAGCGGTGCCAAAGTGGGCAATGACTGTATTATTTACGCTAACTCCACCATCTACCACGATTGCCGGGTAGGAAACCACTGCATCCTGCACTCCGGTTGCGTTATCGGTGCAGACGGTTTCGGCTTCGCCCCCACTTCCGAGGGCTATGAAAAAATACCGCAAATAGGTATCACTATCCTGGAAGACCATGTGGAAATCGGTGCCAACACGTGTGTGGACCGTGCTACTATGGGAGCCACCATCGTACATAGCGGTGTGAAACTGGATAATTTGATTCAGGTGGCACACAATGATGAAATAGGCTCCCACACCGTAATGGCGGCGCAAGTAGGTGTAGCAGGTTCTACCAAGATAGGAGAATGGTGCATGTTCGGCGGGCAGGTAGGCATTGCAGGTCATATTCATATTGGCAACAAAGTGAACCTTGGCGCACAGTCTGGTGTTCCCAGTAGCATAAAGGACGGTAGCCAACTTATCGGTACCCCTCCTATGGAGCTGAAACAATATTTCAAGGCATCCATCGCACAAAGAAGTTTGCCGGAAATGCAAGTGGAACTGCGCCAGCTCCGCAAAGAATTGAATGAACTTAAACAACTATTAAATAAGTAACCAATGTTAAAACAAAAGACTCTAAAAGATAGCTTTTCGCTTAGTGGAAAAGGTCTTCATACGGGACTTGACCTAACCGTTACTTTCAATCCTGCTCCGGATAACCATGGATACAAAATCCAACGTATCGACTTGGAAGGACAGCCTACCTTCGATGCCGTTGCAGACAACGTATCCGAAACTACCCGTGGAACTGTAATCTCCAAAAACGGAGTAAAGGTGAGCACAGTGGAGCATGGTATGGCAGCCCTCTATGCATTGGGTATCGATAACTGCTTGATACAGGTAAACGGACCGGAATTTCCCATTCTGGACGGAAGCGCCCAATATTATGTCAACGAAATAGAGCGCGTAGGCACTGTAGAACAAAATGCCGTAAAAGATTTCTATATCATCAAGTCCAAAATTGAATTCCGTGACGAAACAACCGGCTCTTCCATCATCGTGTTGCCGGACGAGAACTTCAGCTTGAATGTATTGGTATCATACGATTCCAACATCCTCCCCAACCAGTTTGCAACGCTGGAGGACATGACGAAGTTCAAGGATGAAATCGCCGCAAGCCGTACTTTCGTGTTTGTACGCGAAATTGAGCCGTTGCTGCAAGCCGGTCTTATCAAGGGCGGCGACCTTGACAATGCGATTGTTATTTACGAACGCGAAATGTCCCAGGAGAACTATGACAAGCTGGCCGACGTGATGGGTGTTCCTCATATGGACGCCAAACAATTGGGATATATCAACCACAAACCTTTGGTGTGGCCCAATGAATGCGCCCGCCACAAGTTACTTGATGTCATCGGTGACCTGGCCTTGATAGGCAAGCCCATCAAGGGCCGTATCATCGCTACCCGCCCGGGACACACTATCAACAATAAGTTCGCCCGCCAGATGCGCAAGGAAATCCGTTTGCACGAAATACAAGCCCCTACCTACGACTGCAACCGCGAACCGATTATGGATGTAAACCGCATCCGCGAACTTCTGCCTCACCGTTACCCGATGCAATTGGTGGACAAAGTCATAGAAATAGGTGCCAACTACATTGTAGGTGTCAAGAACGTAACTTCCAACGAACCTTTCTTTCAGGGACACTTCCCGCAGGAACCCGTAATGCCCGGTGTGTTGCAGATAGAGGCAATGGCACAGACGGGAGGTTTGCTTGTTCTGAATTCAGTGGATGAACCGGAACGTTACTCCACCTACTTCATGAAGATTGACGGTGTGAAATTCCGCCAGAAAGTGGTACCTGGAGATACCCTCATCTTCCGTGTAGAGCTGATGGCCCCCATACGCCGCGGCATCTCTACCATGAAAGGCTATGTGTTTGTAGGCGAAAAAGTTGTCTGCGAAGCAGAGTTTATGGCGCAAATAGTTAAGAACAAATAATAAAATTTACGATTAGACTATTTACGATTTACGATTCAAATTATTCGTGAGAATTATCACATTCGGATAAAATCCGTATATACAGTAAATCGCAAGTATTCTCAATCGTAAATCGTAAATAGCTAAATCGTAAATAATATGATAAGTCCCTTAGCGTATATTCATCCCGAAGCTAAAATCGGAGAAAATGTAGAAATTGCGCCTTTTGTATTTATTGATAAAAACGTAGTTATTGGCGATAACAACAAGATTATGGCGAATGCCAACATTCTGTACGGTTCACGCATCGGCAACGGGAATACAATCTTTCCCGGAGCTGTAATCGGTGCTATCCCGCAAGACCTGAAATTCCGGGGAGAAGAGACTACCGCCGAGATAGGCAATAATAATACTATCCGCGAGAACGTGACAATCAACCGGGGTACGGCTGCCAAAGGAAAGACAATCGTTGGCAGCAACAACCTGCTGATGGAAGGTGTACATGTTGCACACGATGCCTTTATCGGCAACGGTTGCATCATCGGCAATTCCACAAAAATGGCAGGCGAGATTGTCATAGACGACAATTCCATCATCAGCGCCAACGTACTGATGCACCAGTTCTGCCACGTAGGCGGATTCGGCATGATACAGGGCGGATGCCGCTTCAGCAAAGACATACCGCCGTACATCATAGCCGGACGGGAACCCATCTGCTATGCAGGCATCAACATCGTGGGACTGCGCCGTCGCGGTTTCTCCAACGAAACCATCGAGGCCATTCACAACGCCTACCGCATTATCTATCAAAGCGGACTGAACAATACGGAAGCTTTGAAAAAGATTGAGAATGAAATGGAAATGACCCCAGAAATCAGCTATATTGTAAACTTTATACGCGAATCGGCTCGCGGCATTATTCCTGCAAGCAAATAAAAAGTTAATAATATGATATATAGATTTACCCTCATCTCCGATGAAGCGGACGACTTCATCAGAGAAATACAGATTGACCCGGAAGCCACGTTCTATGATTTTCACGAAGCCATCGTGAAATCAGTAGGTTATACCGATGACCAGATGACCTCTTTCTTTATCTGCGACGATGATTGGGAAAAGGAAAAAGAAGTTACCCTCGAAGAAATGGACGACAATCCGGAAATAGACAGTTGGGTGATGAAAGACACTCAGGTCAGCGAATTGGTAGAGGACGAAAAGCAGAAACTCCTGTACGTGTTCGACTACATGACAGAACGTTGTTTCTTCATCGAACTCTCCGAAATCATCACCGGCAAGAATATGACCGGAGCAAAATGCACTAAGAAAGCCGGAGAGGCTCCCAAGCAGACCGTTGACTTTGAAGAAATGGCTGCTGCCAGCGGCTCGCTCGACTTGGACGAAAGTTTCTACGGCGACCAGGACTTCGACATGGAAGACTTCGATAAAGAAGGATTCGGCGGTTTGGACGATGGAGCCGCAGGTATTGCTTACGAAGACGACAAATTCTGATAAACCGGTTCGGGCGAATAGCACCTGCTCCAATGACAACGAGACTTCCCTTGAGGATACATTCGTTTCAAAGGATGCAATTGTTTTTCGCCCGAATTATTTTGTTGCAATCTCATGAAAACATTGATAGTACTTATAGGCCCCACAGGAGTAGGAAAGACAGAACTTAGTCTCCGACTGGCGGAACACTTCGGAACATGTATCATTTCCGCCGATTCACGACAGCTTTATGCCGATTTGAAAATCGGTACGGCCGCCCCTACCCCGGAACAACTGCAACGGGTACGGCATTACTTTGTAGGCACACTGCAACTGACCGACTATTACAGTGCCGCCCAATATGAAGCCGAAGTACTGCAACTTCTTGAGCAACTCTATACCCGGCACGAGGTCGTACTCCTGACCGGCGGCTCCATGATGTACGTAGATGCCGTATGCAAAGGCATTGACGACATTCCTACCGTAGATGCCGAAACCCGCCGGCTTATGCTGCACAAATACGAAACGGAAGGTTTGGAACACCTCTGTGCCGAACTGAAACTGCTGGACCCGGAATATTACAAAATCGTAGACCTGAAGAACCATAAGCGGGTAATCCACGCACTGGAAATCTGTTATATGACAGGCAAGACCTACACCTCTTTCCGCACACAGCAAAAGAAAGAACGGCCCTTCCGCATCATCAAAATAGGACTCACCCGTGACCGTGAAGAATTATATGCCCGTATCAACCAACGCGTAGAACAGATGATAACGGACGGACTGGTAGAGGAAGCCCGCAGTGTCTACCCTCACCGTGCACTCAATTCACTGAACACCGTAGGCTACAAGGAAATCTTCAACTATCTGGACGGTGAATGGACACTGCCTTTTGCCATTGAGAAAATCCAGCAGAATTCACGCATCTACTCCGTAAACAGATGACGTGGTTCAAGAGGGACGAAGAGATACGCTGGTTTCATCCGGAACAAGAAACGGAGATACTTGCCTATCTCCGTTCCCAGCTATCGTAAACCTGCCCGCAACCGGCACAGCCCCTAAAACCTTTCCGAGCCTTTGCACCCCGGCTATCGTCAAGGCAAAGCCGTTATTGTCTTTTTCAGCCTTATGTCCTGGCTGGATGCGCCTATCATAACCTCAAACTCGCCCGGCTCCACTGTCCAGTTCATATTGCGGTCCAGAATCTGCAAGTCTTCCGGCTTCAAGGAGAAAGTGACCTGCCTGGTTTCACCCGGTTGCAAGGATATCCTCTCAAAACCGCGCAACTGCGAATCGTAGGTAATGACACTGCTCACCTTATCGCGTACATACAATTGCACCACCTCGTCACCCGCACGTTTTCCAGTATTCGTAACGTTGACTTTAATCATATATTCGCCCTGCGTATGCTGTTGCAACGGAGAGACTTCCAAATCGGAGTAAGCAAAAGTCGTATAGCTCAGACCGAAACCGAACGGATACAGTTCGCCGATGACGCGTGTTGCGCCCGAACCGTTTGGACCGGAATGCGGTTGAGCGCCATGCGAACCGGGTTTGAAAGGGAAGTTCAGCTCTATCTGTCCTACGCTCTTAGGGAAAGTCACTGTCAGTTTGCCGCCCGGATTATGCTCGCCAAACAGAGTTTCCGCAATCACCGTTCCTCCCTGACAACCGGGAAACCACGACTCCAAGATGGCTGGGATATAAGCATTTGCCCAGTTGACGGTGAGCGGCTGCCCGTTTATCAGCACCAGTATCACCGACTTTCCCGTTGCATGCAATGCCTCAAGTAATTGCTGCTGGCGTCCCGGCAAGTCGAGCGAAGTACGCGAACGGCTCTCTCCCGTACGGTACTCATCCTCGCCAAGCACGGCAATAATGACATCACTTTCACCGGCTTTTGCTACGGCTTCGGCAATGCCTTGTTTTTCCTGTTCGCTCATGGGCGCAGGCAATATCTCCGTGGCAGGCCAACCTGCATCCACAATATCACAGCCTTTGGCATAATCCACTTCGGCAATGCCTTTCAGATAATTACGCAAACCGGCAAGCACGGTAACCGTCTCCAGTCCGTTAGGGCCGTAACGGCTGGTCATAAAGTTATCCTCATCAGCCAACGGGCCGGTTACCAGCACCTTCTTTATCTGCCGTTTATCCAGCGGAAGGATATTATTCTCGTTTTTCAGAAGCACAAGTGCCTGTTGCTGCATCTGCTTCACAAAATCCATATTCCGGTCTGCCCCGCCTACTCTGTCGGCGGCTTTCGTATCGGCTACATAAGGTTGGTCGAACAGTCCCAAGCGGAATTTCACCCGCAGCACTTCCGACACACGCTTGTCTATCACAGCCATTGAAATCTTCTTTTCTTCCAGCAACCGGCGGATAGGCAGAATAAAATCGGAAGGCGGAGTAAAGTGGGTACGCACATTCAAGCCGGCTTCCAAAACCTGACGCACAGCCTCATCATAGGTATCCGCCACATGATGCTTGGACTCCACAAACTCCACAGCCTCGCTGTCGCTCACCACATAGCCGTCGAAGCCATACTCCTCGCGCAGCAATTCCGTCAGAAAATAGTAGCTGGCGGATACGGGCACACCGTCCCAATCGTTATAACTGCTCATCACTCCCATAGGATGCGAGTTCTGAATGACCTTCTTAAAAGGATAAAGAAACAGTTCGTGCAACTCGCGCGGAGCCACATGCGGGTCGGTACGGCAATTCCCGTCACGCCCGCCTTTGGGCACACTGTAAACTGCATAGTGCTTCAAAGTAGCAGCTACTCCCTGCGACTGGATGCCGTTCACCATTTCCGTTCCCAAAGCCGCTATCAGATAGGGTTCTTCTCCATAACACTCCAATGTACGTCCCCAACGCGGGTCGCGTACAATATCCAGTATGGGAGCATACACATTGGTGTATCCCAACGCTTTCGCCTCTTGTCCGGCTATGACACCGGCACGGCGAACAAGCTCTTTGTTCCAGGTGCTTCCGATGGCAATAGGAGCAGGCAACGGCGTGGCTTTGGTGTGGTTCAGTCCGTGAATCCCCTCATTCGTGAAGTCAACGGGAATCCCCAAACGGGTTTCTTCCACAAACCAGCGTTGCACGGTATTGACGGCCTCGGCATGATTGCTGAAAGGGTACAATAAACCGGGAACCTGCGCAGACTTCTTTCCCACGCCGTTCAGCATCTCATCGATATTGGCAATGCCGTCTTTCCATATTTCGTTTTTCCAACCGGCAACGGGCAGGGAATCCTTTAACACACGTCCGTAGCCGTAAAGAGTTGCCAGTTGGCAGGTTTTCTCTTCCACTGACATTTGGGAGAGCAGGTCGGCTACCCGCTTTTCAACCGGTTGGGAAGGGTCTTCATAAATGTCCTTCACCCCGTTCTTGTTGAAATCGATCCAACCGTTCCGATACATTTTCTTGTTTTGCGCCTGCACATTTCCGGCAAGCCCCAGACAAAGAGCGGAAATGCAGATAATCAGTTTGTGTTTCATGTATAAAATCAATAATAAGTAATTAAAGTTCAAATAATTCCGCATATTCGGCTTCAATGAACGCATCCAATTCATTATAGAGCGACTGCATCGCCTTTACATCCGCTTCCCCTTTCCTGCGCCACTCTTTCAATACCGGTACGGTGCGCCGGAACACCTCATCCTCTACCGGAGCCAGCAACTGCATATAGCCGTTCTTATCGGCATTATAAAGCCTTTCCCAGTTCATATAGCGGTTGCTGCCCATACCTTGCCCGTAAGAGAAAACATCCCCTGCCAGTATTACCGACCAATTGCCCAAAGGAGAAACCTTCTTTGCTTCATCACGAACCAGCAACCTCGGCAAAGCCTTGTCCGCCCCTTTCACCCAGACGGGCATTGTCACTCCGGTAGGCGGATACCCCAGAATTGTCCACATCGTAGTGAGTTCGGGCCGCTCCCCTTCTTTCACGCCCTGCACCACCACCGAACTTGCCGTACTGCTGCGTGCGATGAAGTCCTGGTCTACAAACCACCCCGTTGTCTTAGGACGATTGAAATCCCCGCTCTTCAAATCAATCCCCAACAGCGGATTGGCAAAAGAGCGGGAAAGCTCCCTGAATATCCATTGCGGCGTAATCTGTCCCGTAGCAGAGGCCGGCATCAGCAGCTTATCTTCCTGCATAAAGCGAACATAACCCGCTCCCTCATTCACCTTGCCGGAAAAAGAGAAGTTGGTGCGTGCAATGTATCCGCAAGGCGCATCCTTAGGATTGTTGGCATCGTACATCACATACTCGTAATAATCCACTTCGAACATAGCAGCACCGCCTTTGGCATCAATCACGCCGAAGTTGGCCTCTATCAGGCTGGGCTTGGACAGCGTATCGAGAAATTGGCGGAAATCCTTTACCGTGGCACACACTTCCAAGGCACGCCGCATTACCCGTCCGTTGGCCTACTCCACGTTCCTCACCGGGTTTCAGCTCGACCAGGTTATAGGATTGACGTATTCATAATGGAGAAGCCCGCGGCGTTCGTACCTATCCACACATCCGTCGGATTGTCTTCCACACTGTTCACAACGGCTACAAAAGGATAGCGACCGCCGGAGAAGTATCTCACGCTGTTTTGTGGAAAGTCCGTATCGCGGTTCTTCCACAACAAAGGACGTCCGTCGGGGGTAACCTTGCCGGAAATTACGGCAGAAGTACAGGCGGAAAGCGGTTCGGCGCTTCCCAAAGATACAATGGCGGCAATCAAGGCCAATAAAGTCCGTTTCATAGCAAAGATGTTTTACCGTTAATCTCGACAAAGATAAAAAATCAATCCGGATTAGTATATCACACCGGTCAAAATACCTACAAATAGCGATTGCAGTTCTCGAAGAAAAGCCGTTACTTTGCGCCCGAAACATAGAGTGGAAAGGAATAACCTGCAATGAATGAACAACATAAATATCGGGCTACGGACAAGATGAGCGACCTCATCTGCGACAATTACTCCTTATTAATGGTGATGAGCCGTTTCGGGCTGTCGCTCGGCTTCGGAGACAAGAGTGTAAAGGATGTCTGCGAAGCCCAGCATGTAGACTACCGCACCTTCCTCGCCGTAGCCAATTTCATCAGCGAGGAGCAATACTCGTACAGTGCGGACAATGATTCATTCTCGATTCCGGCACTGATGGATTATCTGAAACGCGCACACGCCTACTTCCTCGACTTCAACCTGCCTGCCATGCGCCGCAAGCTGATAGAAGCCATAGACTGCTCCAGAGACAATGATGTGGCTTATCTCATCCTTAAGTCTTTGACGAATACGCCAAAGAGTACGCCGCCACATGGAATACGAAAACAAAGCCGTCTTCACTTACGTGGAGCAACTGCTGCAAGGCAGACCGTCCGATGTGTACAACATCGCCACTTTCGCCAGCAAGCACAACCTGATAGACACCAAGCTGAAGGAACTGAAAAACATCATCATCAAGTACTATCCGGAAAAAGAGAACAACAATCTTCTGAACGCCGTCCTTTTCGACATCTTCAATTGCGAACAGGACCTTGCATCGCATTGCCAGGTAGAAGACTATATGTTTGTTCCCGCCGTAGCGCAAATAGAAAAAAGGCTGAAAGATGAACAATAATATTTCTCTGAAAATAGTTGTTGCAGAAACTTCGGTCATTGTACGAAGTGGTCTTGCGGCAGTGCTCAAACGCATTCCCAATCTGAATGCGCACCCCATCGAGGTGTCGTCACCGGAAGCATTGCAGAACTTTATACATCTGCACACTCCCGATATTGTAATCGTAAACCCTACTTTCGGCGGTTGGTTCGACCTGCCCTCTTTCAAGACAAACCATAACGGAAACAGTATCAAATACATCGCATTGGTATGTTCCGTCATCGACAATAACGCGCTGAAAGAGTATGACGAAAGCATCGCCATCTGTGACGATATCGAAATGATTACCACAAAAATCAACCGTCTTCTCCATACCGAAGAAGAAGATGAGAAAGACAGCGAACAGGAAACGCTCAGCCAACGTGAAAAGGAAATCATTACCTGCGTCGTAAAAGGCATGACCAACAAGGCGATTGCCGACAAACTGTATCTGTCTATCCATA
>ENA-OQKC01000407-OQKC01000407.1-human-gut-metagenome-genome-assembly--contig:-NODE-407-length-18373-cov-5.104406_pt1 | contig 18373 bp, 13 predicted proteins | sample MGYA00242774_ERZ504790 | MGnify/ENA primary metagenome ERZ504790 (study PRJEB26092, sample SAMD00036419) | human gut metagenome | host: Homo sapiens | study: EMG produced TPA metagenomics assembly of...
GTTCGCAGACACGGCCCGTGCCCCCTTCGTCGGTGATTTGTTGTTTAGTCGCTAGAAATCATATGACGGGGCGCGGGCCGTGTTCCGCTATGCGGTTGTCAATTTGCGAAAGAAATTATGCGTCACCAATCCGCCCGCGGGCACCAGAGATTGATCGAGCCCGGTACACCGCCACGGTGCCGGGCTCTTCTGGTTCATGCCATGTCAAAAACGAAGCGCCCGCTTGCTGGGGGAGCAAGCGGGCGCCTGTGAGCGAATATGTTTGCGGCGAGAGCCGTGATGAGCGGTGGGGTGGCGACTAGTTGGTCGTACCGGAATCGTCACCCGTGCCCGAGCCAGAGCCCGAACCCGAGCCAGAAAGTGCGACCGTCAGCGTGATCGTGCTGTCGGTGGACTGCTTGCCGGTGGGGGAGACGCCCGTAACGGTGGCATCCTCGTTACCGCTTACGGGATTGCCGTTCTGGTCACAGAAGCCAATGTTATAGAAACCGGCGTTGTTGAGCGCGGTGACGGCGGCGGAAATGCTCTTGCCGTACAGGTTGCCCGGAACACTGGCCTTGCCGGACTTCTTGGCAATGACGACGGTAATCGTGGCGCCGGGCTTCTGCTTACCGCTGGGGTTCCAGCTGATCACGGTGCCCTCGGTAACCGAGTCGTTCTCCTGGTAGCTCACGTCGACGCCAAAGCCTGCCATATCGAGGGCGTTGCGCGCCTGGGCCTCGGTCATGTCGGTCAGATCGGGGACGGACGTGGTATCCGGGCCGCTCGAGACCTTGTACGAGATGGTCGTGCCCTTCGCGACTTCCTTACCGGCTTCGGTGCCCTGCTCAAAGACCTGGCCCTCATCGGCCTCGTTGGCCTGATCGGAGGCGTTGCCCTTCAGGCCCACGCTTGCCAGCGCGGCCTCGGCCTGGTCCTTGGTTAGGCCGACGAGCTGCGGAACCTCAACTTTCTCGGAGGGCTTGGGGCCCTTGGAGATCACCAGGTTAACCTTGGAGCCCTTGGGCTTCTTAGTGTTGCCGTTGGGGGTCTGCTCGGCAACCTTGCCCTCGTCGACATCGTCGTTATAGCTCTGGTCGACAGTTCCGACCTCAAGGCCGGCCTCCTTGATCAGCTCGATAGCGGTCTGCTGGTCCTTGTTAAGCACATCGGGCACCGTAACCTGCTCGCCCCCAAAGAGCCCGGTGGCGAAGGCCACCACAACGCCAACCACGGCGATTGCGGCGACTACGGCGGCGATAATCTTGTTCTTGTTGGACTTGGGCTGATCGACCTCGTAGGAACCGGTGGAACCCGAGACGGCGCTGCGGGGGTTGGTCTGTCCGCTTACGCCCGATACGGGGCGAACCATAGCGCGCGTGGAGTCAGACAGCTCACGGGTCTTGGTGGCGCCCAGGTCGCCCGCGGCACCGATGATGCGCGTGGGCTCGGAGACGTTGACGGCGCGGCCGGACAGGTAGTTGTTGAGCACCTGGCGCAGCTCGTCTGCCGTCTGGAAGCGGTTCGACGGGTCCTTTTCCATGCACTTGAGGATGATGCGCTCCAGATCGGCGTCGACGCCGGAGTTGATCTGGCTCGGCGGAACCGGCAGTTCGTTTACCTGCTTGAGCGCAACCGAGATGGCGTCGTCACCGTCAAAGGGGACGCGACCGGTGGCGCACTCGTACATCACGACGCCCAGGGAGTAGATATCCGAAGTGGGACCGAGGTCCTGGCCGCGCGTTTGCTCGGGGCTTACGTAGTGGGCGGTGCCCAGTACATTGTTGTCCTGCGTGAGGTGGCTGTTCTTTGCGCGCGCGATGCCAAAGTCCATGACCTTGATGTTGCCGTCGGGCAGCACCATGATGTTTTGCGGCTTAATGTCGCGGTGGATGATCTCGTGCTTGTGGGCGACCGAAAGCGCGGAGCTGATCTGCGAGCCGATCTGCGCGACCTTCTTTGGATCGAGGGCGCCGTGGCTCTTGATGCCGCTCTTAAGGTCGGTACCGCGCAGGTACTCCATGACGATGTAGTAGGTATCGCCATCCTTGCCCCAATCGTAGACGCCCACGATATAGGGGGAGGAGAGACCTGCTGCTGCCTGGGCCTCCTGCTTAAAGCGGGCGGCGAAGGTGGCGTCGCCGGCATACTGCGGCAGCATGATCTTGACGGCAACCGTGCGGTCGAGGACCTGATCTTGCGCACGGAAGACGGTCGCCATGCCGCCCGTCCCCACCTTATCCTTGAGGAGGTATCTTCCCCCGAGGACCCTCTGTTCCATTCCTGCTCCTAACTAACTTATTCGCTCAACGATGTGTGTAGTACCAAATCTATGGTCGCTGGGACCGCGTGGCGCCTTGCCGCTAGCTCATCGGCCGTGGCGCGCCCCAAGTATCCGCTTCGATCACAGGCATCACGCTCCTTGGGCGGCAAGTGCCGCGGTCAGGACGATGCCGGCGATCTTGGCTGCCTTGACGTCGTGTTTGTCGTAATCCTCCAAGGCCACCGAGATGGCGACCGTGGGTGAATCGTAAGGTGCGAAGCCGACGAACATCGAGTTGACGTTGGTGCCGCCGGTCTCGGCCGATCCAGTCTTGCCGGCGACCTTGACGCCCGGAATCTGGGCATCGGTGCCGGTGCCGGACTGGACAACCGCGAGCATGACCTGCTTGACCTGATCGGCCGTGGTGGCGCTGACGGCCTGGCCGAGCGAGCGGGATTGCGTGGTCTTGACCACGGTTCCGTCGGGGGCGAGCACCTGGGCCACGAAGAACGGGTCCATGACCACGCCGCTGTTGGCGATGGCCGCTGCTATCACGCAGTTTTGCATGACGGTGGTCTGCGGACCTGGCGTGTGGTCCATGCCGACAGGCTGGCCGGCGCCTGCCCAGGCGGTCTCCCACTCGGTCATGAGCGAGGGGTCGGCCATGATGGAAGCAGCGGTGGTCAGGTCCTGGCCGAGCTTTTGGCCGTAACCAAAGGCGTTGGCAAACTGGACGAGCGAGCTGGCGCCGATCTCGTTGGCCACCTGGCCAAAGACGACGTTGGACGACACGGCAAAGGCCTGTTGCAGGCTGATGGTACCGTAGCTCTCGTTGGCGTAATTGGTGACCGGCGCGTTGCCGATATCCATGGAGCCGGGCGCCTGGTACGTGCTGGTAAGGCTGGCGGTGCCGGTTTCGAGCGCCGCGGAGAGTGTGACGACCTTAAAGGTCGAGCCCGGGGTATAGAGAGCGTCCATGGCGCGGTCGTACATGGAGCCGTCCTCGCCACCGCCCGACTGCATCAGGGCATCGATGTTGGTGTTGTCATAGGTGGGCGAGCTTGCGCATGCGAGGACCGCGCCGGTGCGCGGATCCATAACCACCACGGCACCCTTAAAGCCCTTGAGTGCCTGCTCGGCAGCCGTCTGGATGCGCGAGTCGATGGTGAGCTTGGCGGTGTTGCCCGGTTGGTTTTGGCCCGCGAGCGACGCGAGGGCGTTGTCCCAGCTGGAGTAATCCTTGGAGCCGGTGAGCGTTTCGTTCATGACGCTCTCGACACCAGCGGTGCCGTACTGCTGGCTTACATAGCCCACCACGTGAGCGGCCATGTTTCCGTTGGGGTAGGAGCGGGCGTAGGTGCCGTCTTCCTGTTGCAGCGACTCGGCCAGCGTCACGCCGTCGGACGTGATGATGGAGCCGCGCTGGATGTACTTGGAGCGGGCGATGGTGTGGTTGTTGGTCGGCATGTCCTGATAGTCCTTGGCCTTGATGACCTGGACATAGGTGAGGTTGCCGATAAGGATGGTGAATAGTGCCGTAAAGGCGAGCACGGCGCGGGTCAGTCGATTGGCGAGCGCCACGCGGCCGAGCACACCGGATTCGGGCGTGTCGAGCAGGCGACGACGCATGCGCGAGCCGGCGGAGTGGCTGCCGCGGGCATACGAAGACGAAGTGGCGAAGCGCGTGCCGGCCGGGGAGGACGCCGAGGCGACCTGGTCGTCGGTGATGGCGGCCATGGTGCCGGTGCCGGTGAGCTCGGCCTCGCGACCGGTTGCCTCGTCACCGGCGCGCAGCAGCAGCGCGACGATGATAAAGCTTGCCAGCAGCGAGGAGCCACCCTGGCTCATAAAGGGCAGGGTGACGCCGGTCAGCGGGATCAGGCGGGTAACGCCGCCAACGATCAAGAACGCTTGGAAGCTGATAGCGGCCGTAAGACCGGTGGCGCTAAAGGCGGCAAGGTCGGACTTGGCACGGGCTGCCGTGGTCAGGCCACGTACGGCAAAGAGCATAAACAGGATAAGAACGGCGCCACCGCCCAAAAGGCCCATCTCCTCGCCGATAGCCGAGAAGATAAAGTCGGACTCGACGACGGGGATGTTGTTGGCCATGCCGTTGCCAATGCCGACGCCAACAAGGCCGCCGTCGGCCAGCGAGAAGAGGGACTGGACAATCTGGTAGCCCTGGCCCTGTGCATCCTTAAAGGGATCGGCCCAGATCTGGAAACGAACCTGGACGTGCGACAGGAACTTGTAAGCGCCCACGGCCCCCACGGCCAAGAGCACAAGGCCGATGATGACATACGAGAAGCGACCCGTGGCAACGTAGAGCATCAGCAAGAAGATGGTGTAGAACAGCAAGGCCGAGCCCAGGTCACGTTCGAAGACAACGACGAGCAGGCATACGCCCCAGACTGCGAACAGCGGCAGCAGCAGGCGCAGACGCGGAATCTTAAGACCCAAGATCTTGCGGTTGGAGATAGAGAGCAGTTCGCGGTTCTCGGCCAGGTAACCGGCTAGGAACAGCACGATAAAGACCTTGGCGAACTCGCCGGGCTGAATGGTAAAGCCGGCGATGCGAATCCACAGTTTAGAGCCCGAGATCGTGGTGCCGATAAAGATGGGCAGCATCAGCAAGATGATGCCGATGATGCCAAAGGTGTACTTGTAGCGCATGACCACGTCGAGGTTTTTGACCAGCGCAAGCGTCCCCACCATCAACGCCACCGAGATAAACAGGATGACGAGCTGCGAGATGGCGAGCGTGGGCGCCAAGCGCGTCACAAACGTGATGCCAATGCCCGAAAGCACAAAGACGATGGGCAGGATGGCCGGATCGGCGCCGGGCGCCAGGATACGCACGGCGATATGCGCCGCGGCGAAGGCGGCAAAGAGACCGATGGGAACGGCAAGCGTCTCAAACGAGATGGCGGCGCCTGCGGTGAGCACGTACATCGCATAAAGCAGGATGACGGGGAACGCCGAGGCGATGAGTAAGAGCAGTTCGGTATTGCGGCGACTCATAAGCGGCACTCCCTTTCTAATTCTTATCTGAGGCTTCAGCCTCGGCGGACTGTTCGGCGGTATTCTCGGAATCCGATTCGGAGGTCGAACCCTGGTCGGTGTTATTGCGAATCGTTTGCGCGTCGATCACCTGACGGGTCTGCTCCTCGTCGATCTGATGGCGGTACTTGGAGATGGTGTCCTGTGCATCGTCGATGCTCGTCTGCTGAATACCCGCCCTAAGGCGATTTTGTGTGTCTTCGGGCAGGTCGGACAGTTTGATGGTGGTCGTGCTGTCGAGCCAGTGCAGCTTAAGGCCGAGCGGCTTGCCGGGAATGCCCCGGTAGACCGCGACAGTGTCCTTGTAGGTGCCCAGGTAGTACGAGCCGGTGACACCCATGTAGCCCCAGATGGCGGCCGCCAATACCATGACAAGGCCCAAAACGATGCCGATGGTGACGTTGCGGCGGCGGACGCGCTTTGCCTCGCGCATGACACCGTCGTCGACCAGGTCAACGACGACAACGGTGACGTTGTCGTGCCCGCCGGCGACCAGTGCGGCGTCCACCAGGTTGTCGACGCAAATCTGCGCGGTCGAGGACTGCGTGGCGATGTTTTCGATATCGCTATCGGGAATCATGCTCGAAAGGCCGTCCGAGCACAGGATCAGGCGGTCGCCCTCCTCGATGTGCAGGGTAAAGTGGTCGGCATACATGGCGGGATCCGAGCCCAGCGCGCGGGTGATGACCGAGCGGTTGGGGTGGACACGCGCCTCGTCTGCCGTAATCTCGCCGGCGTCCACGAGCTCCTCCACATAGGAGTGGTCGCGGGTCACGCGGATGAGCGTACCCTCGTGGAGCAGATAGGCACGCGAATCGCCCACGTGGGCGATAGCGAGCATGTCGTTTTCGATATAGGCGCAGGTTGCCGTGCAGCCCATGCCGGGCTTGCCCAAACCGTTGAGCGCAGCCTCGATGACCGCGGCGTTTGCCGCTTCGACGGCGGCCGCCAGTCGTGCGGCGTCGGCAGACTGCGGTGCCGTCTTGGCGATGGTCTCGACGGCGATAGAGGACGCCACCTCGCCGGCGGCATGTCCTCCCATGCCGTCGCAAACGCAAAAGAGCGGCGACTGCACCAGGTAAGAATCTTCGTTGTGCGGGCGCACGCAGCCGACGTCAGAGCGAGCACCCCACATGAGCTGCGTGGTAGTGCCGGCGTCGTAGGTCGAGTCGGTCTCGATGCGCTCGCCGGTCAGCGGCTCAAAGCTCATGGTCGAGCCGGGATCCTTAAGCTTGGCCTCCACGGCGGCAACGTCAATCTCGGCCGTATCGCCGGGCGAGACGGTGTCGGCATCGTTGCTCGGGTCGTCGACGTTAGGCGTGGCGGGCTCTTCGTTTGTACGGTCGACAGGCTCGTCGTCTTGCGGGGCGACGGCTGCGGGCTCGGGTGCCGGCGCTACGGGAAACACCGGTGCCGCGGGCTCGGGAGCCGCAAATACCGCGGAACTCTCGGTAATCGCCGTGGCGACGGGTTCGGCAAAGTGAGCCGGCGCGGGCGTGTCTTGCGGGACCGCGGGCTGCTCGGCAGCGGCGTGCACGCCGATGGGGGCGTTGCCGCCGTCAGCGGTGTCCTCGTCGTCGGTCAGCGTTGGATATTCTTGCGTTACATGCGAAAGAGGCAGGGAGAACACGGTGTCCTCGGGCTCCACGGGCGCAGAGCCCGCCGGGGCGGCATGAGCCGGCGCGGCCGCGGGGGCGGCCGACGTCTCGGGTATGGTTGCGGACTTGTTCTCCTCGTCGATCATCGACGGTTCACCTTCATGACCACGTCGCCAATCTGGACTTCGTCGCCCTCGCGTAGCGTTGCGGGCTCCACCAGCTGGCGGCCGTTGACGAGCGTGCCGTTAAGCGAGTTGAGGTCCTCGATAATAAGTGCCGGGCCCTGCAGCGAAAAGCGCGCATGCGAGGCCGAGACAAACGGTTCGTTGATGCAGATGTCCGACGACGGCGAACGGCCGACGATGACGGGGCCGAGCATATCCACGTGGATGCCGCGGATGCCGCGCGGGCCCTTGTCCACATCGATCGTCCAGATGGCCGAGTCGCGGCGCTGGCCGCGCACGAGCCCCACGCCGGTCTTCATGACGGTAAACAGGAAGATATAGAGCAGGACGACCAGGACAATGCGGCCTGCAAACAGGACGATATCGATGTTCATAAGCGACTATCCCCTAAATTCGAACGTGCTCAGGCCAAACGTCAGCAGGTCGCCGTTGCGCAGCGGGCAGCGCGTGATGCGGCGGTTGTTGACGAGCGTGCCGTTGGTGGAGTTGAGGTCCTCGATCGACCAGTCCGAGCCGGTAAAGGTGAGCTGGGCATGACGGCGCGACACGTTGGGGTCGCGCAGGGCGATGTCGGAAACCGAGCGCTCGCGACCGATGGTCACCTGTGCGGAGGTGATGGCGTGGCTCTCACCGCTCACGACGTCAACGAGCTGGGCGAGCGGACGCTGCGGGACGCGGGGGCTTGCCATGTTGGAGGCGATGCTGGCTGCGGTGCCAAGGCCAACGGCGGCGCCGGTCGCGGCGGCTCCGCCCATGCCGGCAAGCGCGTCGCGCGAGACGGTTTGGGGCACGGGAATGGGCGCGGCGGCGGGGTCGGGCACATTGGGCGCAAAGGGGTCGGCCACGGCAAGCGGGTCGGGAGTGGCAGCATGGGGTGTCGGCTGCTGCTGCGGCATGGCAGCGGCGTGCTGCTGCGGGGCGGCAAACTGCTGCTGGCCGGCGCGCGGGGCGCTGGCGGCACGGCTCGCGGCCGAGTTGTTCTGGCCCAGGCCGTTTTGGTAGGCGCGCTCTTCCTCGTACAGGCGACCGAGCGTGGGGGCATCGACGTTCTCGGCAAAGACCGAGAACTTACCGCCGCGCAGCTGCGGGTCGATCATAAAGCGAACGAGGGGCTCGCCGACAAAGACGTAGCGGCGCTTTTCGGCCTGCGCTTTCACAAACTCGCGGACCTCACGCGAAAGCTCGGGGTAGAACGGGGCGAGCATGGGGTCGTCGTCGGCGGCAATCAGGATGGTATAGAGTGCCGGTGCGGTGTTGACGCCGTTGATCACCAGAGTCTGATCCTCCATGTCGCGAGCGGCCTGCTTGGCAAGCTTCTTAAAGGAGAACGGGGCACGGGTGGCACCGAAGATACCGGCCACGTGGTCCTCGAAGATGTTCAGGAAGTTCACGAAAGATCACTCTCCGTATAGGTTCTTTGGTATCCGAGCAAATAAAGGCATATCCCAACGATTATAGAGGATAGGATTCCCGCAACCGCCGCCTTGGCGACGACCGGGCCCGCAAGGCTGGCAATTTCCATATGGTGTGCAAGACAAAACGACACCGCCGAGCCGATGCCGGCGACGGCAATTGCGACGATGGCGGCAAGGTTCGATCCCTGCTCGGCGCGCTTGGCATGGGCATTGAGCAGCAGCGATGTTGCCGCGGCTGTTGCTGCGATCAGTGCGATTGCGAAGAATTGGAGCGCGTCTCCCAGCGCTGCGGCGACATTACTAAGCCCCAGTACGCCTCCCGAAGAGAGAGCTGCTGCGGCAAGGCGGGCGAAGAGTGCGCCCATGCCCGTAGCCGCCGCGGCGCTTGCCGGGCCGAGCCAAAACGCCGCGATGCCCGCGGCGGCTCCGGCGGCAAGGAGGGCGTCGCCGGTTAGGCAACCCAGCGCAAGCGCGCAGGTGAGCGTCGCGCTCGTGGCCGCCTCGGTGCGTCCCCAAGCAATCCACCAACCGGACATGGCAGCGGCAAAAATGACCGCGACCGGCAGCATCGACAGGATGCCCTGCGCCTGCATGGTGGCGTTGGCCATGAGCACCAAAAAGCCCACGGCCGAGATGGCCGAGCCGATCTGCGGAGCCAAGCCGGCCGCCGCGCCAATGGCGACGGCTGCCACGACTAGCCCGGGAAGCGCCGCGACACCCGCTGTCTGCATAAGTAAAAAGCTGAAGGTTCCGCACGAAAGCGCCGAGATGCCGCGCATGGTGTAATCGCGTGCGCAACTCCAGCGCGTGCCCGCCCAGCCAAGTGCGGGGTCGACGTCGACGGTGTCATCCTCGTAGCTCGATGGCTCGATACCGTCTGCCGCGCACTCGTCGTCCGAGAGCTCGCCCACCATCTGCTCCAAGCTGCGACGGCCTTCGCGCACGCTCCCCAAGCCGGCAAGGAGTCGATCGCAGAATGCCTCAATGCTATCGGGGCGGTCTTGCGGCATGGGGGGAGAGGGCGCTCATGAGTGCCGCCTCGGCCCCCGGGGGGAAGTGCGGGATCAGCTCGCTGGGATAGGTGGCGCCGCCGATGATGCGGTCGAGCGAGTCGGCAGGCGTCGCCGCCATAAAGGGGGCGCTGCCGCACAGGCCCTCGTAGATTACGCAGGCAAGGGCAAAGACATCGGCGCGCTCGTCGACCGTGCCGGTCTCGATATCGAGCTGCTCGGGCGGCATATAGCCGATGGTGCCGCCGCGTGATCCGCCAAAGCCGCCGGCAGACGACAGCCGCGCCATGCCAAAGTCGGTGAGCTTTACATTGCCCGAGTGGTCGATAAGCACATTGGCGGGCTTTATGTCCAGATGAAGTACGCCGTTTGCATGGGCAAAGGTGAGTGCCTGCCCCAGCGCGTCGGCAATGGCCGCGGCCTCGTCAAAGGTGAGCGAATGGCCGTCCACGCGATGCAAAAACTCGGCGAGTGACATGCCATCGACATATTCCATGACCAGGTAGGCATAGGCGGTGTCGTGCGTAAAGTCGATAACCTGCACGATATTGGGATGTTGAAGCATGGCGGCGGTATGCGCCTCGCGCAGCACGTCCATAATGTCGCTGGCGGGCATGCCGGCGCCGTCTGTGAGGGGGATGCGCTTAATGGCCACGCGGCGGCGCAGGTGCGTGTCGCGGCAGATCTCGATGGAGCCAAAACCGCCGGTCGCAAGCGTCTCGAGCGGCTGGTACCGCTTGAGCAGCTCGCGAGAGCTGGTGCCCTCCAAGGGAGCGTCCGGCGAGAACCGGGCGGTATGTTGCGAGAAAAGCGGCATGGCCAACCCTCGTGCGTTTAAAGTTCGTTTGCGAGCGGCGGGCGCGGGGCCGAGCCGTTCGCGGTGGCATAGATGCTGCTAGTGTAGCACGCTCAGGCGGATGGCGAGGATGGCGGGATGCGAGGCTGCCTGTCTGGCTTGGCCTTCGTCTCGACCCATCCGGAAAGCGCGCCCCAGTTTGCGGCCAAATACTGGGACACGCTTTCCGAATGGGGTGTGCTGCGGAAACTGCGTCCCAGAATATTGACTCAGAACGGGATACAGTTTCCAGATCGACGCTCAAAAGGAAACCGCATCCCGCTTTGATGCGGGGACTGCGGACAAAAGCTGAACCGTGATCTGGCTCGGATTGGAGTTCGCCTGAATCGTTGATGCTGGCTGGTGTGGGCGTGGAGATAAACGAGCAGCCCGAGCGATATAATGACACGCTATGGAGGTCATATGCTCTTTTCCCGCTGTTCTGCCACATCTGCTTTCGCCATTGCGCTCGTCGTAATGGCGGTTACCCCTTATCACCGGTTTTCATCTTCAATCGGCTTGGCATCAGGTGCAATGACCTGGCTCGTTATCCTTGGCGCATGCCTCGCGGCGTTTGGTCATGGTGTTGCGCTCCGCAAGGGGAGAGAAATAAGACGGCCGGGTCGCCTTGGCGTCTTCGGTGTTTTCCTTGCTGCTATTGCGGTGGTTCCCGAATGGGTCGACTTGGCCTTCTATGCTCGCGGAGATTCTATTCCAATCGTGTTTGCACCAATCTGGTGTTGCACTCGTCCGTTTCGTGTGCCTTGTGCTTCACTGGGTCGTTGCTCCTCTCATATGTAATTTGGGATACGGCGGGCTCTCCTTTGATACGGGGGGCGGCGCGGGACGGCGAAAGGGGGACCCGCCGATCGCAGAGCACGCTTTTTGCAGAAACAATAGTTGTCCTGTCTTGCCTGCTGTTTTGCTGTCGAATTTCATGGAGAGTCGTTCCCGAGCCATGGGGGATGCCCTCTGTAACGGCCGCATCAATTGGCCTCGTGCTTTTAATTCCGCTGGTCTATCTCGTATTGGCTGCGGTCCCGCTGCTTTGCTGTCCCCGCGCCTTTGGTCGGGGGCAGGGCGACGTGTTTGCCCGTTCTGTGCTTGTAGCAGTTCCCATTGGCCTTGTTCCGGCTGTCGAGGTGGCATACTTTGCAAGCGATGCCGCAGTCATTGCATCACTGTCGATGGGGTCCGCTATTGCTGTTGCCGCCTTCGTATGCACATTGCTAAGGGAGAAACGGGACAACAATTCGGATACCCCTCGCACGTCCGACCCATTCGATGCGGGGGTGTTTTCCCCTGCCCTGTCGCCTCGAGAAGAGCAGTTTGTTCGACTGCTGCTCAAAGGGAAAACGCCGGCGGAAATTGCCAGGGAGACGGGTACGAAGCCATCGACGGTGCGAACAACGCTTCACCGAGCATACGGGAAGGCATCGGTTGCGGGCTCACGCGAGCTCGTGGCATTGTTTGCGGGTGAGGGTGATGCTACAGGGCCTGGTCTGCTGCAGCGGCATGCTGGTGATATGTTGACATCAGTTCGGACGCGCCGGCTGTTTCGATACCTGCTCACAACATTTTTTATCCTCCTTGCGGCGGGCCCCTTGGTAATGGCGGATAGCGATTGGGGATCCGGTGTTTCGCGGGCAGTCGCCTTTTCTCTCGCAAGCTATGCATTGGGTCTCGGACTGCTTCTGTCGCTGCACTACGCGGGTGAAAAACTGAATCGTGAAGTTGCGCTGACTAGAACGGATGGGGCGATTGGGCTCGGAAGCCCGTGCGTATGGGCGGTGCTGTCTGCCGTGGAATGGTCTTTTGTCTATATCGCGGCATGGAGGTGTATATGCGATCCGTTGATGGCTGCGCCGGTCCTGCTGTGCGGCGTGGCATCTACGGTCTCGCTCGCTGTTGGGCTGCGTCCGTTTAAGGTGCATGCCCGTGTCCGGGCTATCGTGCCGTTGGTGTCAATAGGTGCGGCTACTTTAATCCATGCGGCCACTAGGGGGCGAATCCATGGGTTCGCGGTGCTGACGGGGATGTTGCTCACATACATAGTGCTGCGTAGCTGTCCGCAGCGCAAAATGCTTGGGATATGGATGCTTTGCTTTGGGGCGGCGGCTCCTGTCTGGGTTGTCTTGCTCAACATGGTGCATGATCTGACGGTTTTCGAGCCTCTGTTCCTTGCGTCGTTGCTGGGGCAAAGTTCGGCCGTCAATGTCGTCGTGGCAACGGTGATTGTTTGCTGGTCTGTGCCCATGCTCGTTACGCACATCGTGCTCGTACGCTCGGTTGAGGACGAGAAGGCCGTCTTGAAGTACCGTGCGAACGGGTCCACCGAAGCAGCTCACGTGCGCCGGCTGGCTCTGCTTACGTCGCGCGCCCTGTCCGATGTTCAGGCCCGAATATTGTTGATGACGGCAGAGGGCACAACGACAAAGACCATTGCGCAGGATGTCGGTTACGCTGCATCTACGGTGCAAGCGCTGCGATCCGCGTCCTATCGCCAGTTGAAGATCAAGAACAAAGCAGAGCTTATTTCATTGTTATCGCAGGTAGATAACGTGTAAACGCCTGGATTATCAACTCAATAGCGAGTGTTTACAGACATCTTTCTCCATTCATGCAAAGGTTGCTGTGCGTCGACGCATTGTTAGCCGCTTTTGATTGGAGAAGGCCATGATTAAGCCAAGGAGCGCTATTACTCGAATCGGAGTCGGGTTGGCGATTGCTGCGGGTCTGTCCCTAGGGGTTCCCGCTGCATCGTTCGCGCAAGAGGAGTTTGACACCTCTCAGGTTTCTAGCATTACTCAAAACGCCGATACGGGAATTACGACCTGTACGAACAATGCCGATAGGGCATTTAGTTTTCAATGTGCCGGGACGAGTGCAACTGGCTACCGTCAAAAGGATGATTCCTCATCGCTCTATCTGGATATCCAAGGTTATACGGGAAATCCGCTTCGGTTATATACAGACGGTGCGTATAACACAAGCGGTAGCGGCAGCATGAATTGTACTCAGGGAACGTATCGTTCGAATCACAAGGGACAGTGGGAAATGTATAACCTCGTCCGTGAGAACGGGCGATCTGCGGCGCGACTGACTGCATGGGCGGAGTCTGGCTACGGCACTGTTATTGGTGTATGGAGCCCCGACTGCGTCGGGCATTTCCGCAAGCTTCCCGCATAGTTGTTTGAATTGGCTCCCTTCCGGCTTTCTGGGTCGGAAGGGGGAGGAGGACGTATGAACCAAAGGCTCGTAAGATATGAGCTGTCGAAAACGATAAGACGCCCAGCTTTTATCTTTGCTCTCTTGATTGCAGTCGCAGTTGCAATAGCTGCTGCGCTGGAGCCGTGGGCAAATTTGGAAAAAGAACGTCACAACCTTCTTTCTTTTGGTTACGGCGTTGGCATGCAAGCCAAAAACTATCTCGGTCAAACACGTGAAAGCAGCTTCGGTAACTGGATTGTTGTGAGCGCGAACGCGCCACTGTCTGCGTCGGTGTTTTTCTATGCACTGCCCCTGCTTGCAATGTTGGCCGGATCTTGGTCGTGCCTCTTTGAGCGTTTGAGTGGTTATGACATGCAGATATGCACGCGCGTTTCCAGAAAGGCATACGTGAACGTAAAGGTGCTGTCTGCTTTCCTCTCCGCGTTTACAGTGACTGCCATTCCTCTGCTCGTCAATTTCCTGATTGTCTCGATGCTTTTTCCTGCGTATCTTCCTCGGGTCGATGAGTCGACCTACGTAGGGCTTTACCTACATAGCTATTTCTCCGGTCTATTTTATTCACATCCTTTGTTATATGTGCTTGCATACACGCTGTTCGATGCGGTCACGCTCGGGACTTTATCCATGGCTGTAACTGGCTTCTCAATTTTGTTTCGTAGCAGAATCAAAGCGATAATTGTCCCGTATCTGCTAATGGTTGCGTGGCATTTTGCAAATGGCTGGATCTTCGGCGTAATGGCTTGTGTGGGGTTTAACTGCAATATCTTCAACAGCATCAGGTCGGAATCGCTGAATAACTGGCCAGACATTCGAGCCGGTTTTGCGGAAATCATATTATTGACCCTTGCTTCGTTGGCTTTTTCTGGGGCGTGGAAAAGGCGGGAGATGGTCTGATGCTGTTTAGGCTGGTCGCCGCGGACCTGAGGACCGTTTTGAAGAAGAACATCATTACCTTTATTGCGATTGCGGCAGTGACCGTTGCGAACCTGGTGTACGCCTACGGTTTGTCTTCTGTGTATGGGGTCAGGACGGATGCCTTGGGGTTTGCGGACAATCTTGCGCTCGTGTTTGCCGGATCTGCTCCGTTTGAGCCTAGGCCCGGGGTCATGTTTGTGCCTCCGCTAGGATGGCTATTTCTCATTCTGCTTATTCTCTATACAACACTCGATTATCCCGCCGAATCGTTGCACGGGTTTGGTTTGCAAACGCTTGTCCGATGCCGGGCGAGAACCCTTTGGTGGGTCTCGCGTTTTATCTCAGTGGCGGCGATAACAGCATTTTCGCTGCTCGTGGTGGTTTGCTCTGTTGTGATTTGGAGCTTGATGGTGAGTGCCTCGTTCAGCGCGGTCATCCATGGCGAGTCGCTTCAGCTGGCTAATTTGGCGCCGTGGTTTCTCAAGGCGAGCGAAGCAGGTGCACTGCCGTTTTTCGCAGGTCTCTTTCTTGCTTTTGAGGCGCTTGCGTTTGTGCAGGCAACGGTTGGGTTTGTGCTTGGGCCGTCAGTTTCATTTGCGGTTGTAATGAGCTACCTGATCTGTTCGGCATATGCGCGGCATTGGGCGCTACTGGGAAATGCCTTGATGCTGTTGCGCTGGGGTGGAATCGTCAAAGAAGGAATTGCGACGGGCTCGAGTGGCTTGTTTTCAATTGTGATTATGTCGTTATGCCTATCGTTGGGTGGACTGTGGTTTCGAAGGGCCGACCTTATCGAAAAGAGGGACAAGATATGAGTGTGATCGTTAGGGACGTATCGAAGCGCATGGGCAAAAACGATGTCCTGCGCAACGTGTCTATCGAGGTTGACCCTGGGACTGTGGTCGGGCTTCAGGGGATAAACGGTTCGGGTAAGACCATGCTCATGCGAGCGGTCTGCGGATTGATTAGACCCACCGAGGGCGAGATTATTATCGATGGCCAAAGACTTGGGGCGGATATCTCGTTTCCGCCGAGTCTGGGGATGTTGATAGAGGCGCCTTCCTTTTTAGGATATCTGTCTGGTTACGACAATCTGGAGCTCATAGCTCAAATCAATGGCGTTGCCACCCCCGAGGACATTCGCTCTGCCCTGCGGCTCGTGGGGCTCGATGCAGACGAAAAAAAGAAGTTTCGAGCATACTCGCTTGGGATGAAGCAGCGTCTGGGAATAGCTGCGGCAATTATGGAAAAGCCGAAGCTGCTTGTTCTCGATGAGCCAACGAATGCCCTCGACGAAGCGGGCGTGGAAATGCTCAAGCGCGTTGTGGCGATGGCGGCATCAACGGGTCGCGAGGTTCTTCTGTCTAGCCATGACGGAGAGGTGCTCGAGGAGCTAGCCGATCGTGTTTACTGCATGCGCGACGGTGCCGTTGTGAAAGTTCGGGAAAGGTCGTGAGCGCGATGAAGAAGGCCCTGTTGACGAGAAGGTCGATGCTCGCGCTTTTTGGCTGTGCTGTTACCGGCCTTGCGGGCATGAGGGTGAGCGTCGTTAACGGGAACCGGACAGTCATTCCTGAAAAATATTACGCGGAGGGCGAATGGCTCTCGATGGATGGGGCGTTTCTGGGGTCGAAGGATGTGGCGACTGACGGGTATTCGTTTTGCATAGACGGGGCAGAGCTGCTCACGCCGCGCGAGTATCTCAAGCGTGCGCATGATGATTATTCAAAATATGGCATCGTAGATACGAAAACGAAATTGAAGGACGCCGACATCACGTGTGTTATCGCCGTAAAGATGCGTGTCAGGAATAAGGACAATGTCGAAGGCGGAATTAAAGCGTATGTTTGGCATTTGGTGCCGGAGTCTGCGCCAAACTATGACTTTGTGGTCAATACCGATCTGATAACGCAGGCAATGCCGGTGCTGGGCGGTTCTGCTGCGTTTGCTGTACAGGTTGGGGCGGAGAACGAGTTGCTCGTCCCATTCATGATGCAAAACACCAACGACTATTTCGAAGGTTACGAGACCGTCCGTTTTGAGAAAGCGTTTCCCGGGACCTATACGATGAAGATGACCGATCTGCCGGAGCGAAGGCTCTTCAGGTTTGAAGTTAAATAGCTCGAAGGCCCTGTTGGGGGAGCCTCATCCTACGCTGAAGCGGGATGAGATTCCCTTCGCAGTGGCGCTCGGCCCTAGCGCTTCTTCTTGCTCTTCTTCTGCTTGCGCTGCTTGCCCTTGTTGTCCTGGGGCTTGTCGGCCTTGTCGCCCCGCTTGGCCTCGGCGGCAGCCTTCTCGGCCTTCATTTTCTTCTTCTTGGTCTCGATGCGGAGCTTTTTGTTGATGCGCGCCTTAAGGAAGGGGCCAAACTGCTCGGCATCGCCGCGGATAAAGGTGTCCTTAGGGATAGTCACGCCCTGGTCGGCGAACATGGCTACAAAGATGCGCTCGCCGTCGAGTACGTGGTCGAGCTTCTCAAACGGGAAGAACTGCGACTTGCCGCTCTTGCCCCAAACCATCAGGCCGTCCTCGTTGGCAGCGACGCGGCGATAGCGGCCACCCATGGACTCGTCGGCCTCGACGGCGTCGATAAAGTCACGGGCGAGCGTGTGGTGCAGGTTTTTGCTCCACCAGGCCAAAAAGGCGCCGAATACGATCAGGACGACGCCAAACTTGATCCAGTTACCGCCGGCCACCAGCATGCCAATGCCGATCAGCGCGGCAATTGCCGCGGCGACATACAGCGAACCGCGACGCCTGGGCGAGGCGACCAGGCGGGCGAAGTCGGTGACCAGGTCGTTTTCGTACTGGTACTCGTTGAGGTACAGGATGCCGTCGTCGGCTGCGGCCTGCTCCTCGAGCGCGACCTCGACCTGGTCGGCTGCTTCGGAGGGGACGAGGTTGCTCTCTGCGTCTGCCATGCTCTTTGGACTCCTATCGCGGCGGGCTCGCCGTACGGGTTATTATGAATGCAGTATGCCGTGCGACCGCATGGCCGTCGCGGCAACAAGACTCAGTATACCCGGGGGAGCACCCATGGAATCGTTGTACCGAAAGTATCGCCCGCTCACCTTCGACTCCGTGGTGGGCCAGCAGCATATCGTCTCGACGCTCGAGCACGCCATCACCGAGGGGCGCCTGTCCCACGCATACCTGTTCTGCGGACCGCGCGGCACGGGCAAGACCACCATGGCGCGCATCCTTGCCAAGGCGCTGCTGTGCCGTAATGCCGAGGCAGCGCGCGCCGAGGGCGCAAGCGGGTGCATGCCCGACGGCACCTGTGAGGAGTGCGAGCTCATCGCCGAGGGCAACCACCCCGATGTCTACGAGCTCGATGCCGCAAGCCGCACGGGCGTGGACAATGTGCGCGAGGAGATCATCAACTCCGTCAACTTTGCCCCGGTGCGCGGCAAGTACAAGATCTATATCATCGACGAGGTTCACATGCTCACGACGGCGGCGTTCAACGCGCTGCTCAAGACGCTCGAGGAGCCGCCGGCACACGTGATCTTCGTGCTGTGCACCACCGACCCGCAAAAGATTCTGGAGACCATCCTCTCGCGCTGCCAGCGCTTCGATTTTCATCGCATCGGCAACGAGGATATCGAACATCGCTTGTCCTACGTGTGTGAGCAGGAGGGCTTCGGAAAGAGGGAAAAATTGTTTCCGGAGATATCTGGATGGGAGAACAGAATCTGATACAGCTTTCAGAGAAGGAATGGTGTGAAGTCCATGGAAACAAAATGGGGTTATATTTTTTCAGAACCCGGAACAGTCATTAAGCCCGCTTGCCAAAATCGGGAAACAGTTTGTGGAATGCCAAAATATGCATGCAAAAACAGCGGGGAAAAAAAGCAAAAAAGAGATTTTAGAGGATGCGGA
>ENA-OQKC01000408-OQKC01000408.1-human-gut-metagenome-genome-assembly--contig:-NODE-408-length-18351-cov-5.879225_pt1 | contig 18351 bp, 12 predicted proteins | sample MGYA00242774_ERZ504790 | MGnify/ENA primary metagenome ERZ504790 (study PRJEB26092, sample SAMD00036419) | human gut metagenome | host: Homo sapiens | study: EMG produced TPA metagenomics assembly of...
CCCAAACCTGTAACGCCTGCACCTCAACCCGTTGCGGCTCCGGCTCCCGCGCCTGCTGCATCGACCGTGCCGGTGTCAAAGTCAAAACAATGCCGCCCAGGTTGCCGCCGCCGGTGCTGCCGAGACGCCCGCGGTCGAGGATGCCGGAGAGCTGCAGCGCAAATGGGTCGAGGTTGTCGAGCGCGTCAAGGCGCGTCAGGCTTCCTACGCAGGGCTTTTGCTCAACGCCCGCGCCACGGCCGACGACGGCTCCAAGCTCACCGTCTCGTTCCCTGCGGGCTCGACCTTTGCCATCAAGATGCTCGGCCGCGCTGACACGCAATCGGTGGTCCTGCCGACGGTCTGCGCAGTCTTCGGTCGTCGTACCGTCGACTATGTCCTGGATGGGGGTGGCACGCCGGCTCCTCAACATGAGGAGCATTCTCCATCTGCACGGGCTGCGGCATCTGCGGACCCGCAACCCGTGTCCTCGGCGGCCCCTGCATTCTCGAGCGCCAGCGCGTCGCAGCAGCAAACGGCACCGGTAGCGGCATCGACCCCGTCGGCGCCTAAGCCCGCGGCGCCCAAACCGGCTGCTCCGACACCCGCGCCCAAGCCCGCCTCGCCCGCGCCCAAGTCGTCTGACCTGGGCAAAGCCCCCTGGCTGCGCTCCGACAACCCCGCCGGCGCCCCCGCTACGGGTAAGCTCCCGACCGAGCCCGCGCCCCGAGCGCCCGAGCGCGCGTCCGCTCCCAAGACTCAGCCGTCTGCGCAGGCTGCGTCGTGGGAATCCGAGCAGGTGCCCTACGACGACGCCATGGTCGGCGGCTTCGCCGGCGATGCGAGCGGGGAGAATCTTCCTCCGTTCGACGTGCCTGCCGCGGTGCCTGCGCCCAGCCCTGCCGCTTCAGTCGCGGCTCCCGCAGCTGCGACGTCCGCTCCCGCAAGCGATGACGCCCCCGCTGCCCCTTGGGTGTCTAACCCCGGCGCCGGCAGTCCCTTCGGCCACCAGGGCGCAGCCCCGAGCATCCCGCAGACCGAGGATGAGGCCAAAGCCCTCATCCGCAACGTCTTTGGCCAGGCCACCATCTTCAAGCCGGTGGAGTAACCGTGCGGGCGGGCATACTGCTCAAGAAGAGATCTCTTTGTCCGGGCGCATCTGTATTTCGGACATGTGTAGTGTGGTGCCGCGTATATCGCATTCGAGCAGACAGGCGCGTGACGGTCGGCCTAGGATGCTGAGGTCGATACGATATGTCGCATGGCTGTCCGTGTACTCGACTTGCTGGGCGTTGACGGTTGCTCCGATTGTAGATAAAGAGCCCAGTTCGGCATCGACAATCTTGGAGTCCTTTATCTTGACCTTGAACTCTTGGTAGAGGGACGGGCTGTTGTAGTAAATGGTTCGGGTTCCGTCGGTGCACTCATCGGCCGCTTCCCATTTGACGACGGGCTGGTCCGAGCTGGCTATCAGCAGTTCTGCTCCAAAGGCTATGGCATGGGTGATGACAACCAGCAATGCCCAGCCGACAAAGAGATAGAGAACCACATATGCAACGGGGTGTTTTGAGCGGATGTTTTGGAGCGCGTCGGGGGCATTCATGGGGCACCTCCAAATTGCGATCTTTGACAATCAAATTTTACCATGCCGTCATGAGCGCCACCTCGAGCGGCGGTTTAGCATTTTGCTATCTAGCTGGATGCAGAAAATGCCGGGTTCCGGCCCTGCTAGATTTAATTTGAGACATTTATGCAGATGCGAATTATTCAACTTTGCATAATCTTTGGGCGCGGCTTGCACTCCAGGACATGTATATCGACTGAGGTAGCGTGTCCGCCCCGCTTGCTTGCCCCGCGCCGTGGTACGATTTTTGAGTTTGAAAGTCCCGTCGCGCTCCGGCTGCCCTTGCAGCTTGTCGCGCGGCCGCACGTAAAGGAGCCATCATGGCCGGTATGAACATGCAGCAAATGATGAAGCAGGCTCGCAAGATGCAGGAGCAGCTTGCCGCCGCGCAGGAAAACCTTAAGTCCCAGACCGTCGACGCCTCTGCCGGCGGCGGCATGGTCAAGGTGACCGTTAACGGCGAGATGGAGCTTGTCAACCTCACCATCGACCCCGATGCCCTCGATCCCGAGGACGTCGATATGCTGCAGGACATGATCATGGCTGCCGTCAACGAGGCCGTCCGCGGTGTCAACGAGCTTGCCAACAAGCAGATGGGCGCCATCACCGGCGGCCTCAACATCCCGGGCATGCCGTTCTAAGACACGCATATATATGAGTGCCAACCATAGTCTGCAAAAATTGCTCGATGAGCTGGGCCGTCTGCCGGGCATTGGTCCCAAGTCGGCCCAGCGCATCGCCTATTACCTGCTCGAGGCCGATGCCGAGGAGGCGCGCCGCCTGGCCGAGGCTATCCTGGAGGTTAAGCAGGAGGTTCACTTTTGCAGCCGCTGCTTTAACTACGCCACGGCCGACGAGTGCTCCATCTGCCAGGATTCGATGCGCGATACCACTCGCATTTGCGTGGTGGGCGAGCCGCGCGACGTCCAGGCAATCGAGCGCACGGGCAGCTACCATGGCCTGTACCATGTGCTAGGCGGCGTGATCAGTCCCATGGACAAGATTGGTCCCGAGCAGTTGCACATTCGTGAGCTGCTGGCACGCTTGGGCCACGAGGACATCCACGAGGTCATCATCGCCACCAACCCCAATATCGAGGGCGAGACCACGGCGAGCTACCTGGCCCGCACTATCAAGCCGCTGGGCGTTGAGGTATCGCGTCTGGCGAGCGGCCTTCCCGTGGGCGGCGACCTGGAGTATGCCGACGAGCTTACGCTTGGGCGCGCCATCGAGGCCCGTCGCACGATCTAGGCGGCGTCAGCTCCGCGGCATGTCCCGTCGGCCTGCCGCACGGGGCGCTCATAATTGGGCACGCGTTCATGCATTTGTTGTGCAACAAACCTGCTTTTCATCCGCTTATCGCGTGGATGGGTCCACTCGCACCTCGTATTTGCCCATTCGTTGCGCAACCTTTTTGGTTCGCTGATACACTCAAATGTGGATATGAAAGAATGCGCCGCTCCCGAGCGGCGTGTTTTTGTTGGAGGAGAACGCATGCGGCCCGGTGGCACTCAGACAAAGCGCGGCGCCGCGGTGCGCATGCGACGCCGACTGGGCTTGGCGCCGCGGGCGTACGCACTGCTGTCTTGCTCGCTGGTGCTGGTCATAGCTGGCGTTTCTGCCTATGGCATGACCGTGCCGTCCATGATGCAGGCACATGCCGCACGCGAACCGCGCGTGGGGCATGAGGTCAAAAGTGACCTGGGGACCACGACTGGATATGCTTGGGCAAGTGTGGTCGCGCATATTGTGTTTGGCACCGGCGACGCGGACGGCGCCGAGGCCCCGGACAACGAAGTCACGCTTGCCAATGGCAAAACCATCGTGCTCACCAACACCAAGGTCATTACGAAGCTTTCCAATAACAGCGTGGCTTCTGTCGTTAACAAGGCGGAGCAGCAGAAGGAGCAGGACACGCAGCAGACGGGTAAGCCCGGCGGCTCGGACGGGTCCGGTTCTGGCACCGGTTCGGCGGGCTCGGACGGCGGTTCCGGTTCGGGTTCCGCCTCTGGCGGTGGATCTTCGAGTGGCGGCTCGACGGACGGCGGTGCCGGCGGCGACACGGACTCGGGTGGTCTCTCGGCTGCCGAGGAGGCGAGCATCCACAATTGGCTCGTGACCAAATACAACATGCTCGATGACTATGTCGCCCGCGCCAATAGCGCGGTCTCGACCTATAACGCAACAGGCGATACCGGGCCGTGCGATAACCTGGCCAACGATATGTTTGTCATCCGTGCCGAGTTTGGCCGGCAAACGTTTTCTCCCCACTCAAAGTGGTATCGGCAGTACGCCAACCTATGGGGCTGCTACACCAACCTGTGCCAATGGGTGGGGCATTACGGCGATGACGACATTGCGCTCAATAACTTCAACAATAACCTGGCGGCGATCGCCCTATGATGAACGACCTCGCTTCTACGGCAGCCCAGTCGCTCAACCGCGATCCCATGGTCGGCCTGCGCCTGGCGCGTGTCGACGGGTTTGAGCCGGCCATTGCGCTCGGTCAGGGCGAACTGCCTGCCTATCTGCGTCGTTTTACGATGCTGTTTGCCGACGATGCCGCCATGCGCCGTGGCGGTATCGGCCGCGTGACGCGTGCCGTCAACGCCCAAGGCGAGGCCGTGGCACTCAAACAGCTCATCTTGCCGACGCGCGATGAGTTTGACGACGATGCCGCTCACGAGGCGCTGGTCGCCAAGTTCAAGGCGGCGTTTCGCGAGGAATACGAATGCCATCGCGCTCTTTCGGGCCTTAAGGGCTTTCCCCGCCTCTATGGCTGGGGCGAGGTCGACGGTGTGCCTGCAATTGTCATGGAATGGGTCGAGGGCGAGACGCTTGCCCGCTTGCGTTCGCGACTTGCCGTGGACGATGCCGGACGCCTGTCGCCGCTTGTGGCGGCGCGTCTGGGTCGCGACCTGTTCGATCTGCTCTGCCGTATGAGCCTGGTGGGCGAGGGCTTTGTCCATCGCGATATTTCGCCCGCTAATATTATGGTGCGTACGGCGCGTCTACCGCTTGACCGGCAGCTTGCCGAGGGCACCTTTGACCTGTGCCTGATCGACTTTGGCTCGTCGCTGGCGCTTGAGCCTGCGTCGGCCGTGGCCGGTACCGGCGGCAAGGAGTTCTTTACAGAGCGCTATTCCACGTTGCGCCGAGCGACGGTTGCCTATGCCCCGCCCGAGATGCTCACCGACGATATTCCCGACCTGCGCGCTTTGCGTATGTCGCCGGCGATTGACGTCTATGCCGCGGCAAGCACGGTTTACGAGCTCATTGCCGGCGCCGCGCCATACGAAGCCGCGCCGAGCACTTCGGGCACCTCGGGTTCGCGCAAAAAGACGCGCGACATCGCCAGCCCCTATCGTCTCAAGATGGACACGCTGCCCGACTATCCCATTGGTGCCCATGCGCCCGGTTGCGATTTGACTCAGCTGCTTCGTCGTGAGCCCGATGTGGCGCTCGCTGCGGCCGAGCAGGCCCAGCAGCTGGGGCTTGAGCCGGATTCCGAGGAGCTACGCGATGCGCTGGCGTTTGTCGATGCCCAGCTGTTCGACGTGGTGATGGCCTGTCTGTCCAGCCATCAAAAAGATCGTCCCGAGCCGGCGGCGGTCGAGGCGGCGCTCTCGGCGTTTTTGTGACCACTATGCGCAAAATGTCGGTCGTTCGCTCCGCGGCGAGCCGCTCACGCCGTGCCCCATGGATGCGTCTGGCCGCGCGGTTCGTCGCGCGCTGATGGTCGGCGCGACGGTCGTCTGTGGCGTGGTTTGGGCTGTGGTCGTGGTTTCGGCCGCGCTGCTGGCGTCGGGCGCTCGCGTGACGGCGACTTTGGGATCGCTCGTGTGGTCTGGGTCGCTACCGGGTATTATTGCCGCACTGGCGTTGGCGCTGCCAGGCATAGCCGGCGTTGTCGCGGGGGCACTTGCGCGCAATCGGCGCTCGGGCTTCCTGCAGGGTGTGCTTGCGCTTTCTGCCTGCGAGGTTCCGGTGCTGGTTGTGGCTGCATGTAGCGTATTTTCCCAACGCGCCGTGATGGGCGGCCTTGTTGCCGCTCTGGTTGCAACCTATACGCTTACGTGGTTTTTGCTTGCGATGGGCTTTGCCTTTGAACTTCCCGTTTCGGCACCGCGACGTACAAAAGCCCAGATGGCGACTCCGCTTGCCGGTGGAGCCGCAGCTGCCCGTACTTTTGGCGGACCTGTCGAAGTATCGTCCGATTCTATTTCTACGACCAAGGAGGCCTAGGTCATGGCATCTCAAGTTAAGCTCACCCCATGCGGGGCCATGTTTGACATCTTTAAGCGCGCGGCGCATCTGAGCCATATCGAGCTGTGCGGCCTGGTGCTTTCGTCCCGTCCGCTCGCCGACGGCCGCAGCCCGCAGAGCCGAGCCGCCGATCGCTCTTGGGTTTCCCGCTTTATCGTTCGCGCGCCGGTCGGCACGCTTCAGCAGCGCTACTTTGCCGAATACGGTACCTCGGCTGCGCGTATTATGTCGCAACTGGCCCTGCGCCAGCGAAATCCCATGGACTCCACGGCTGTGATCAATATGGTGTGCGGTCCTGCAGGTGAACCGATGGTACGCGCGCTCGAAGAGTGCCATCAGGACACGAATCTCTATCGCAACGCGCTCGATCGCCTGTCCCAGGCGGCGGAACTCATGCCCGCCGAGCGCGCCGAGGCCGTGCTGGTGCTGTTTGTCGCCGTCGGTTGTTCGGCGGATGTGCGGTCCTCGGTGAACTATGCCATCGACTACGCGCACGCGACCTGCGGCGGCGCCACATCGACGCCGCGCTCGCTGAGCACCTCGACGGTCACGGGCGAGCACGAGGCGGCGCCGGCGCATCCGCTGGGACTGCTGCGCGTGCAAAACGGTAACGTGGTAAGTGCCCCGCGCTGGATTCAGCCGAGCGGGCAGGGCGTGGAGATTGGTGCGCTGGCGACGGGGGAGGGCGATATCACCGATGTGGGCGATGACGTTTCGGCTCGCCATGCCCACGTGTGGTGCGATGACCAAAATACCTGGCACGTCGAGGACTTGTCGTCCACCAACGGAACCGTGGTGGTAAACGGGGCCACGCGCGTCTGCATTCAGGTCGAGCCCGGCCGTTCCGCCCAACTCAATCCCGGCGACGAGCTCAAGCTCGGCGAATCCACTACCTACGCCATCCTCTTCGGTGCCCTCTAGCCGGCAGATAGGGACGTTTCTTTTCTGCCGGCACTTGGGGACACTCCTCGGCGCGCCAGAGCCAGTCGCCCGGGGATGGAGGGGCCATTTTGGCCCTTGGCGGTCAGTCGGGGCGAAACTAGAAGATCTTTCCGATTCGCGGCTGTTCATGCTTGTAGAGCATCTAAAACAATAGGATGTTATTCTGGAATATGCCGGGTGCGTGAACTTGCCTGTCTTAGCCTTAATAAGGTATAGGGGAGTTTGGCTCAGGGGTTCCGTCTTGTTCTTCAGCGCAGTATTGTGGGACAGATTTGCTGAGATTGGCGCCTTACACCGCAGAGCGCACGGAAGGCTCTCGATTTGTGTTCTGGCCCCAGAATACAGGGCCTGATACTTACCAACTGTGGCATGGATGTAACATCTGTAGAAATCAACCCTTTTGTTGTCGACCTTTGTAAGAAAAACACTGCCATCAACTCTTTGGATGACGAAACTAGGGTGCTTGAGGGGAGCCTTTACTCCCCTCTGAGAGATGACTCATGTTTTTCGCTTGTCGTTGTGAATCCTCCGTTACTGCCGATTCCGGATGAGATTCCTTATCCCTTCGTTTGAGATGGAGGACAATCGGGTCTGGATAAAACACTTCGTATTCTTAAGGGTGGCGATACGCATTTAGAGAAAAACGGTAAATACTGCTAATAGGGGTGACGACGATGGTGCAGGGGCGACCCGCGATGCTCTCATCAATACGTCGGATACTTGGGAAATCAGGTCTAGATGCATGTATGATGATGCTGTGTGGCTATTCAATTAATCCGCGTTCCGAATGGGTGCAGGGTATAGCTGCGACATCGTATGCTTTTGACCCGGCGCGATACTCAGATATTTCTGAGGCGGTTGACGAAGTTTATACGCACTATGCCGCGCAAGGCGTTTCGGAAGTTTGCACATCTACGTTACGGGCTTAGGTTTCTTCAAGCGAGCAGGCCGGTTGCGTTATTTCGAGCGATTTTTCTAGTCTAGACGACAAAAGGCAAAGGATTTGATGGGTATAAAACGCGGACGTTTGTGGGCGGATGCTCAAATCTATTGTGGCAATCGGGCGGTTGAAAAAGATATTTCAACCGCCCGATTGCCAGGTTCGTCGGAGGAGATGTCCGATTCCGACTCTCTTGTAGGAAGAGCTTGAGATCGTATTGGCCCAAGGCAATCTTAAAGCAGTCTCATTGGCAAATCTTCGCTCCTGTTGTGTTGAGGTGTAAGGTATCAGTGATTGATGTTTTGTGGCGGGTAGATTGGGGCCTTCCTTGATTCGATGCGTTCTCTCGAGGTTCATCAGAGCAAAAGGGGCTTTCGTCTTCATTGCTATCACGGTGATTGGAACCGCTCTCTCCTATGCCATGCCATACGTGAACGGGAAATTCTTAGATTTTCTTCTCGGTAACCGCAGCGAAAGAGACGCCGTACTCTTCGCGCTCCTGGTTGCGTCAATAGGAGTTTTCTCCACCCTCTTTACTTATTTTGCAGGAACACTTTCCATTCGCATAACCACGAGACTTTCCTTTGATCTTCTCAGGGAGGCCGTCTTGCGTTTTGAAAGAGACGATTACTTGGTGAGTCGGACCATCGATCCAGCCTATACAACGCAACGGATTATTTCCGACTCCAGCGTGGTCTCATCCTTCGTTTTGGCGAATTTTATCAGTGCGCCGCTGTCCATTGTAGCCATTCCCATCGTATTGCTTATCATATGGTCAATTGATTCAACTCTCGCGGTGTTTTCCATCATTCTCCTCATCGTGTATTTCTGTGTAATTACTGGGTTGAGGAAACTTTTGTATAGGGTCACGTATGAGAAGAAAGAGGCGGACAGCGCCTTTTACGCCGCAATTGCATCGCAGCTTAATCAGATTCTCAACATTCAACTGACATCTTCGTACGGCAAGAGCGAACAAGCGCTCGACGCTGGGTTTAAGAGCTATTTTCCCAAAGTTTTGCGCTCCGGAAAGCTATCATATTCTCTGACATCGCTCGATGGTCTTTTCGCAGCGTTGTTTCAAGCGGTGATACTTGTTGTTTCCGGAGTACGAATCATTAACGGAACTATGTCAATAGGCGAGTACACTATCATCGGTACATACTTCGCGGTTCTCTTTAAGACTTTGAAAAGTATGATGTCATTGTTCAAATCCTATCAAGATGCCAAAGCATCATGGGATAGGACGGCTATCGCGACGAGAGAAAAGGAGAGATCGGGGTGGAATCGGACCGATTTAGCTAAACTCGATGAAATAAATGACATTTCGGTATCTGATTTGGAATTCTCGGTTGCCCTTCCAGACGGATCTGTCCGAGAGGTCCTCGGCGGGTTTTCTTTCAAGTTTTCCGGTCCTGGTACATATTGCATAGTTGGGGAAAACGGAAGAGGCAAGACGTCACTTCTTTACTTGATGCTCGGGCTATACTCATCGAAAGGCAAAGTAAAATACAACGGCGTGCCAATCGAAGAATGCGACTTGGATTACATACGTGCGAGAGAGATATCGTGCTGCCCACAGTCGTGCTTCGCGCCGGACGAAACGGTGAAAGAGCTGTTAGAGTATTTCGACACGCCCTTTTCTTCCTATCACCGGGGTGTAGATGGCCTACTTTCGCTGGAAAACAGCGTGAAGGAGTTGCTCGGGAAACGTTGCTCCGCGCTTTCGGGCGGTGAGCTGCGCCGAGTGTACTTATGGTCGGCGATTTCACGCAAGTCGTCAGTTTTGGTACTCGACGAGCCCACGACTGGGTTAGACGCTGTAAGCCGCGCCGAGCTTGCGGCCTATGTTAAGCGCAACAAGCAAAGCCAGCTGATCATCGTTGTCTCTCACGATGACGAGATGGTCGGCGCGGTAGAAGGGGTAGTGGATTTAGGCAGCATGTACCAGGGTAAATGATGACAAGTGTAGTGCTACCCAACTGGCAGAGATAACAAAAAGGCGATGCAGATGCACGTAGCATTCAGGCGGTTCGGACTCGGTGCCTTCACGCCATCGCAACGCTTTCAGATATAGTTCTCGTTCTCTTACTAAAGGAAACTTTAGTCTACGTCATCTTGTCGAGACAGAGGTGAAGCGAAGTGTTGTCGCGACGTATCTTATTCCAGGTGGCTCAGTATCAGCGTGAGAATCGCACCAAAGTGTACTTACGATTCTCGTGTCCCACGGACAACATGAGCTGAGCATTGAGGTTCCACCCTTTGCTGCAACTACACGGGGTTGGACGGCAATGAATATGCCGGGCCGCATACCACGCGCAGCGGGGGTCCATGTCCCAGTATGTTGCCTACAGCAGCCTCGATGTCCACGCACACATCATCTCTGCCTTCGCGTTCAATCCATTTGCCGGAGAGTGCGAGGGTTGCCAGGCCGTAGAATTCGAGCCGAACAAATGAAATGCGGTATCAGCGCATAGGATTAAACTGACGATTGCTTTGCACTGAGAATACGCTTGGAAAGCCGCTATGGGTGGCGGCCCGGGTTAAATAGAGAAGCCCGTCCGATCACTTTCATGTGGCGAACGGTCGGGCTTCTTATTCCACTTGCCAATGCTCGGCTCATATTGGAAGAAAGCTACGCTAATGTTTGCGTGACACTCCTATTTTCTCCGAAGAAAGAGTCGGATAATGAAGAATAGAATTAAAAAAGGTGCCAGATATAACGCAAGTATAAAGGCTAATCCAACGAGACCTTGCAATAATGGCATAACTCCTCCCAGACACGAGATTTTGGTATTTGTTCCCATCTTATTCTGAATTGGACCAAATAGTTCCTAGCCACAAAACTACTCGTCAACTGGATCGCACCAATCTGCTGGCAAAACACAGCTTGATTCTTTATCGACATAGCACCAATCCGCAACAGGGCACTCGGCGATGTCGTAAAAATTGCATATATCAACTCCAAGACAACAAGGCTCAACGGGAGGATGTTCATTTGAACCAACAGGATGGATATGCTTCATAACAGCTCCTCACCTTAATCCAATTAGAGACTACGTTTGATCAATGCCACAGTGATCTACAACGCAGATGCTGCCGCCATCCATGTCATAGTCGCAGTAATCGTATGCACCACAGCCATCTGCTTTATCATAAACAGTACAGATGTCAGTAATGCCCAAGAGGCAGTCAAAAGACATCGGCTTCACGCCTGCCTCGTCGCCACTTCCTGGATTAATCGGATGAATATGCTTCACGACTACCTCCCTTTGAGTGCAGAAAAACCTCAATATTGTGTATAACAAACCAAGATGTCTAGTTCACCATATTTCTAGAATGGTTTCGGCGAACGTAGCAATAAGCTTCGCAGACGGTAATCAGAAGAACGAACACCTCCACAATGGTGACAGCAATGCGCTGAACCGCTTATTCCGATACAGTAGCTTCTCGTTGATTTTTCTCCTGCGAAGATGAGTGGCGGGAAATAAGGTCAAAAGCCATCTCGTAGCACATTTTTCTATATTCACATGATGCAGGGTGTAGACTCTTGGGCAAGTAGCCGTGCTCGCCTGCAGCCTCCCAGCTACAGCCCCCACCACAGAAAGACCGAGCCCAACAGTCCGTACAGTCAATTCTTTTTTCGACACCCTGACTCCAGTTTTCAATATACCTAGTTTCGTCAATTCCGGTGACGATGTTGCCCATTTTGAATCGCATCATCCCGACAAACCTGTGACAGGGGTATACGTCCCCTTCGGGAGTCACGGAAATAAAACGCCTGCCAGCCCCGCATCCGACAAAGGCGATCCTGTTGCTCATAATCAAATCAACTGCAGTTTTCAATGTTCTAAACAAGGGCTTTTCCCCTTGATCAATCTGTTTGAGATATTGATCCGCCAAATCTATTAGGCCCGCCCTGATTTTGTTTAATGAGTGTTCGTCGAGTTTGATATTCTCATCGAATGAGCTCACGGGCGAGAAGTAAATCCTTCTGAAGCCCATCTCTTTAAACTGAAGATAGTCTTCAACAAGGTTACAGTTATTATTTGTTAAGGTCGCTCTTGCGCCGAAGGGGAACGACTCGGAAAAACGACGAACGTTTTTGTCGATATCGGAGAAAGAGCCGCCTCCCGTCTTGTACGGGCGCGATGCATCGTGCTTGCATCCTGTACCATCGAGACTAATCAGAACAGAAAACCCGTGCTCCTTGAAAGAATTCACAGCAGTGTCATTCAAAAGCGTTCCGTTGGTCGTAATAGAATAGGTAAAGTTTCTATTGGGGTATATTCTTTTTGAATAGTCGACCGTTTTCCATATCAGCGGCTCGTTAATCATGGGTTCCCCACCAAAAAAGACGATCGCAAGCGTTTCGTTTTCCGATGAACTTGCGACGAGGTAGTCGACCGCCTTGAAGGCTATCTCGTCTGTCATCAGCAGAGGAGACGTTCCATAATCTCCTTTACCGGCAAAACAGTAACTACAACCAAGGTTGCATGCATGTGAAACGTGGAGTTCGATGGATCTAAGTTTTCGAGGCGTGTCTTTTGTTAAGAAAGTCCGCTCAGACAATCGTTGATACTCATCAATGTCGTCTTCAAGTTCTGCTATGGTCGTTTGGTCGTAGCCTTTCGCAGCAAGTGACTTTGTTAGCAACTTCGAGTTGACCGTTCTTCCCGATGCTTCAAATATGCGAAGCGCATCTTCTGATGCTTGGTCAACCTGAAAGCAATTGCGAGTGACCTCATCGAAGCAGTAACGACGATCACTTACTGAGAAAAAATGCATACGTTCCTCAATTTCATGCTGGACTGGCACTAACCTTGTTTATTGTTGCGCAGCTATAAAAAACCACCAGCGGGGATTCGGTGTGCGGCCCAATCGGACTCCCAAAAGGTTCTATTTGAGACTGGCAAGCTTTGTGTTGTTGGCACTTCGACAGCGCTCTTTATTCCAACATGGAGCCTCGCAGTTTGAGTCGACTTGCCTCTGGAAGGTCCGATCTTAACTTGATTTAGGATGAAAACAGATTACAGGCGCGCTCCTCTAGAAAGAAAGGAAACCAATCGCCGCCTTTCGCCAGGAAAGTTTTTATAGCCCACCTCGAGCAAAATGAAAGATGCGAGAGCGATTGGGGAACAACGCGAATCTCCCCTTTTGGGTGGGAGCGAGCCTTCAGCCACCGGCGAACGACTCGCCCTGGTCAGAATCTGGAAGTGGTGCCGGGCCGCTTGGGCCTCCCCGGTGACTTCGTGGGGCTTACCTGCCTGACGTCGAGGAGTACATCCGCAAGATTCGTTCCCTATGCCGTTTGCTCTCACGCCCGCCTTAGTTCCAAGTCGGGCGAGCCGCCGCGCTCATGCGACCCGTGGCGGCGACACGTCGACGCCGCGCTCGCTGAGCACATCTTCGGTCGCGGGCGAGCACGAGGTCGCGCCGGCGCATCCGCTGGGACTGCTGTGCGTGCAAAACGGCTACGTGGTGAGCGTCCCGCGCTGGATTCAGCCGAGTGAGGAAGGCGTTGAGATCGGCGCGCTGGCAACGGGGGAGGGCGGCATCACCGACGACGTCTCGGCCCGCCATGCCCATATCTGGTGCGATGCTCAAAATATCTGGCACGTCGAGGACTTGTCGTCCACCAACGGAACCATGGTGGTAAACGGCGCGACGAACGTCTGCATCCAGGTCGAGCCCGGCCGCTCCGCTCAGCTCAACCCCGGCGACGAGCTCAGACTTGGCGAATCCACCACCTACGCTATCCTCCTCGGCGTCGGCGCCCTCTAGTCGGCAGATGGGGACGTTCCTTTTATGCCGGCACTCCGGGACACTCCATGGCGCGCCAGGGCCAATCGCCCGGGGACGAAGCGTTCATTTTGGCCCTTGGCGGTCACCCGAGGTAAACCTTTACCGCCCACCTATATTTGTCGAAATTACACTTGGCGGCGGGGTACAATAAACCCGCATGCGGATTTCCGTTGCGGGTGCCTCCCATCGCCGGGGCGTGCCCGGGAGCATCCGGCATGCGGCCTTTGCGGCGCTCGGTCATGTGCAAGACGGGCAGCTGGGCCTGTGGAGTGCGTGCAGCCCTCCTCGCCTCGGCATGCCTTCTCTCCACGCCATGTACCTGCTGCTGAGCCTGCCTGCCAGATGATTGGAAGCAACAGCGAAAATCCCATCACGCCAATATCCCGGCGATCGCCGGGGCCTGTATACCTATATGAGAGGAGAGGGGTATGTGGCGCGTAAGTTTAAGTCTATGGACGGCAACGAGGCGGCCGCATATGTTTCGTATGCGTACACCGAGGTAGCGGGAATCTATCCCATTACGCCGTCCAGCCCGATGGCCGACCATGTCGACCAGTGGGCGGCCCAGGGTCGCAAGAATATCTTCGGCACCCCGGTCAAGGTCGTCGAGATGGAGTCCGAGGCAGGTGCAGCCGGTACCGTTCACGGTTCGCTGGGCGCCGGTGCTCTGACCACCACCTACACGGCTTCTCAGGGTCTACTTCTGATGATCCCGAACATGTACAAGATCGCGGGCGAGCAGCTCCCGGGCGTCTTCCACGTCTCCGCGCGTTGCGTCGCTTCCCACGCCCTGAACATTTTTGGCGATCACTCCGACGTCATGGCCTGTCGTCAGACCGGCTTCGCCATGCTCGCCGAGGGCAACGTCCAGGAGGTCATGGACCTCTCGCCGGTGGCTCACCTTGCCGCCATCGAGGGTAAGACCCCGTTCCTTAACTTCTTCGACGGCTTCCGCACCAGCCACGAGATCCAGAAGGTCGCCATGTGGGACTACAAGGATCTGGCTGAGATGTGCGACATGGACGCCGTCCAGGCTTTCCGCGATCACGCGCTCAACCCTGAGCACCCGCACACCCGCGGCAGCCACGAGAACGGCGACATCTTCTTCCAGAACCGCGAGGCCTGCAACAAGGTCTACGACGAGCTCCCTGCCGTCGTCGAGGGCTACATGAAGAAGATCAACGAGAAGCTCGGCACCGATTACGGCCTGTTCAACTACTACGGCGCTCCCGACGCCGATCGTGTCGTCGTGTGCATGGGCTCCTTCTGCGACGTGCTCGAGGAAGTCATCGACTACCTCAACGCTCACGGCGAGAAGGTCGGCCTGGTCAAGGTTCGCCTGTTCCGTCCGTTCTCCATCAAGCACTTCGTCGACGTTCTCCCCGAGACCGTCCAGAAGATCGCCGTCATGGACCGCACCAAGGAGCCGGGTTCCATCGGCGAGCCGCTCTACCAGGACGTCGTCTCCGCTCTCTACGAGGCCGGCAAGACGGGCATCAAGGTCGTCGGCGGCCGTTACGGCCTGGGCAGCAAGGACACGCCTCCCGCGTCCGCGTTCGCTGTCTTCGAGGAGCTTAAGAAGGACGAGCCCAAGCGCGAGTTCACCATCGGCATTGTCGATGACGTGACCAACCTGAGCCTGCCCGAGGCCGAGGATGCGCCCAACACTGCAGCCCCCGGCACCATCGAGTGCAAGTTCTGGGGTCTGGGTGGCGACGGTACCGTCGGCGCCAACAAGAACTCGATCAAGATCATCGGCGACCACACCGACAAGTACGTTCAGGCCTACTTCCAGTACGACTCCAAGAAGACCGGCGGCGTCACCGTCTCGCACCTGCGCTTTGGTGATTCCCCGATCCGCTCGCCGTACTACGTGACCAAGGCCGACTTTGTCGCCTGCCACAACCCCAGCTACATCGTCAAGGGCTTCAAGATGGTCCGCGACGTCAAGCCGGGCGGCACCTTCCTGGTCAACTGCCAGTGGAGCGACGAGGAGTTCGCCGAGCACATGCCCGCCGTGGCCAAGCGCTACATCGCCAACAACAACGTCAACGTCTACCTGATCGACGCTATCGACCTGGCTGCCAAGGTCGGCATGGGCAAGCGCACCAACACGGTGCTCCAGTCCGCCTTCTTCGCGCTGGCCAAGGTCCTGCCCGCCGAGGACGCCCTGCAGTACATGAAGGACGCGGCTACCAAGTCCTACATGAAGAAGGGCCAGGCCATCGTCGACGCCAACCACAAGGCCATCGATGCCGGCGCTACCGCCTTCCGTAAGTTCGAGGTTCCGGCCGACTGGGCAACTGCCGAGGATGCCGCTCCCGTCGAGCTCTCCGAGGAGACCAAGTCCGCTATCGCCCAGCAGGTCAAGAACCTGCTCGAGCCCATCGATCGCATGGATGGCGACAGCCTGCCCGTTTCTGCCTTTGTCGATTGTGCCGACGGCCAGTTTGAGCTGGGCGCCTCCGCATACGAGAAACGCGGCGTCGCCGTGGTCGTTCCTCACTGGGACGAGACCAAGTGCATCCAGTGCAACCAGTGCGCCTATGTGTGCCCGCATGCCACCATCCGTCCGTTCGCGATGACCGAGGACGAGGCTGCCGCCGCGCCCGAGGCTACCCGCACGCTCGACGCCATGGGCCCCAAGGCCAAGGGCATGAAGTTCACCATGGCCGTGTCCCCGCTCGACTGCATGGGCTGCACCAACTGCGTCAAGGTCTGCCCCAAGGGCGCCCTCGAGATGGTTCCCACCGAGCAGGAGATGGACCAGCAGCCCGTTTGGGACTACATGGTCGAGAACGTCTCCGAGAAGAAGGAGCTCATCGCGGCCAACGTCAAGGGCAGCCAGTTTAAGCAGCCCTACCTGGAGTTCTCCGGCTCCTGCGCCGGCTGCGCCGAGACCGCCTATGCACGTCTGGTGACCCAGGTCGCCGGCGACCGCATGTTCATCTCCAACGCCACCGGCTGCTCCTCCATTTGGGGCAACCCCGCTGCCACCGCTCCTTACTGCAAGGACAAGGACGGTCACGGCCCGGCGTGGAACAACTCCCTGTTCGAGGACAATGCCGAGCACGGTCTGGGCATGGCCGTGGGCTATGAGGCCGTTCAGAAGAAGCTGATCGCTGCTACGCAGGAGATCATCGCCGCTGACGGTCCGTCCGACGAGCTCAAGGCCGCCGGTCAGGCTTGGATCGACTCCGTCAACGACGCCGAGGCCTCTAAGACCGCTGCCGCCGCCTACGTTGCCGAGCTCGAGAAGTGTGGCTGTGACGCTTCCAAGGCGATTCTCGCCGACAAGGCTTACCTCACCAAGAAGTCCTTCTGGATCTTCGGCGGCGACGGTTGGGCCTACGATATCGGCTTCGGTGGCCTGGACCACGTCCTGGCTTCCGGCCACAACGTCAACGTCTTCGTCTTCGACACCGAGGTCTACTCCAACACCGGCGGTCAGGCCTCCAAGGCCTCGAACCTGGGCCAGGTTGCTCAGTTCGCCGCTGCCGGTAAGGTGACCAAGAAGAAGTCTCTGGCCGAGATTGCCATGAGCTACGGCTATGTCTACGTGGCGCAGGTCGCCATGGGCGCCAACCCGGCTCAGACCCTCAAGGCCATCCACGAGGCCGAGGCCTACGACGGCCCGTCCCTCATCATCGGCTACAGCCCCTGCGAGATGCACTCCATCAAGAAGGGCGGCATGCAGAACTGCCAGGCCGAGATGAAGAAGGCTGTCGAGTGCGGTTACTGGAACCTCTTCCGCTTCAACCCCGAGGCTGCTGCCGGCAAGAAGTTCTCACTCGATTCCAAGGAGCCCGCGGGCGGTTATCAGGAGTTCCTGATGAACGAGGCCCGTTACGCTTCGCTGACGCGTTCCTTCCCCGAGCGCGCCGAGGAGCTCTTCAAGGAGAACGAGCAGGCCGCTATGGATCGCTATCAGCACCTGCTGAAGCTCAAGACGGTGTACAACGAGGCTTAGGTCTCCCACCGCAGGATCTGAGGGCTGACCTTCGCGGACGTCCTCGGACATGAAAGAACCCCCGCTGCGCACTACGTGCGGCGGGGGTTCTTTCGTCCTGCGGAGTGTCCGCGAAAGTTAGCCCTCAGATCCTGCTACGACTACGTCCTCGGATTGTGTGGGCTGATGAAGGACGTGGTTGAGAGGGCCTTTTGTCCCGGTCGCTGTTTCGCGCTTTGCGCGAAACCTCGCGTTACTTTGGGGATGGATGGGGGTTTTGGCTGTCGCTGCCTTCTATCCTCGTGCTTTGGGGCTGGTTGCCTTTTTGGAGCTCATCTTTATTCCTTATGCTGGATGAAATGCTCCATGTTTTTATAAGGGTGCATACTCGATTTACTAATGCATAGAATCTCGTATAGTGCGAGTAAGATATTACGCTGTCTGTTTTGTGTTTAGCAAAGATATAGTTTGCATAATCTGGTCTAATCCCTGCTCTATTAAAATAAAGTCGCACGTAAATGGCGTAGATATGCCTAAGCTGGACTTATTTACGCTGGGCGGGTAAAAATGACCGTTCACCGTTCAAGTGTTTTCAAAATGAATAAAATGAGCGATAAAGAGAATATAAACCTTAATAAACTCGCGTATCGCACGGACGCGGGTTATTAATGGGTTGTAGGCCTTTTACAGAAAGGATTCCAGCAATGTCTAAGCCTCTTGGCAAGCCCGATCGTATTGTCGTCGCCCTCGGCGGCAACGCCCTCGGCAACAACCCCGTCGAGCAGATCGAGGCCGTGAGCAACACCGCCCACGCTCTCCTTGGCCTGATCGAGCAGGGCAACGAGATCA
>ENA-OQKC01000409-OQKC01000409.1-human-gut-metagenome-genome-assembly--contig:-NODE-409-length-18337-cov-3.120319_pt1 | contig 18337 bp, 24 predicted proteins | sample MGYA00242774_ERZ504790 | MGnify/ENA primary metagenome ERZ504790 (study PRJEB26092, sample SAMD00036419) | human gut metagenome | host: Homo sapiens | study: EMG produced TPA metagenomics assembly of...
ACAGAAAAAAGAAAAGAAGAACTAATGACGGAAGCTATCCAACAGCAATGAAATATTTGACCATAAACAAACGCAACTGAAATTAGCTAACAGGATAAATGCCAAAAAATTTACGGATAATATAAATGCCGACCTTTACCCAAAAAACGTTCTAACCCTCCCGGTCATGCTGACAACAAAATATACCCATATCATATTCAAAACTAATGCAATGATAATATTGATACTGGCATATTCTGCACGCAAAGAGAGTAAAGTTGTAAAGGCTCCCGCTCCTGCCAATAGCGGAAAGACCAGCGGAACCAGCGTTGCTTCTTTAATCGGCCCCTGGGTTTTTAAAGATTTCAATATCAAGAATCATTTCCAGCGACATCAGAAAAATAACAAACGCACCGGCCACCGCAAATGACTCAATGTCCACATGAAACAATTTCAGCATCATATCACCCGCATAAAAGAAACCAATCAGCAAGGCAAACGATATTAATGTAGCTTTCAGCGCATTTACATCTTTCCCTTTTTCTTTCAAATTAATAATAATAGGAATAGAGCCTATAATATCTATCACGGCAAACAGCACGATAAAAGCACTGGTCATCTGCTGCCAATTAAATGCTGAAAACATATGTCCCTCCTTTTTTCTACAAAAATAATCTATTTTTATGTATTTCGCAAAATTTCTTAAAAGTGAATGAGTAGCACGTTTAAGAAATAATAAAAAAACAAAAAGAAAGGGCAAGTGTTTACGGCAGAGTTCGATTATATCTACTTTTGTTCTTTAAACCAGAAGATGAGAATGATATGGAAACAATGTTTGATACGTTATTACAATTACCCCTGTTTCAGGGACTTGCCCAAGAAGACTTCACCCGTATTTTGGAAAAGGTCAAATTGCACTTCACAAAATATAAGCCAGGTGAGCTTCTTTTAAAAGAGGGGGGCGCCTGTCATGAACTGGTCTTCGTCCTAAAAGGAGAAATTGCATCTTCCACATCATCCGCCGATTCTTCTTACTGCTTCACCGAATATTTTCCAGCCCCTTTCCTGATTGAGGCTCACTCCATATTCGGCATGAAAACGCATTATGCTTCTACATATCGGGCAAGAACCGAAGTGCATACGGTCAGCATCAGCAAAGCATTTGTAGTGAAAGAGCTCTTCAACTACGAAATATTCCGCTTGAATTACATGAATATCATCAGTAACCGCACTCAAATGCTGCACAACCGCTTATGGGCTGTATTCGGCAATAGTCCCGAAAGCCGCATTATCCATTTCATCCTCAGTCATACAGAACGGCTGTCGGGCGAAAAAATATTGAAAATAAAAATGGAGGATTTGGCTCAAATCATCAACGAAACCCGAACAGGAGTGTCAAAAGCCCTCAATACTATGCAAACAAAAGGATTGGTTGAATTACACCGCGGAGAAATCATACTGCCTAATGTTGAAAATTTGATAAACTGACCAAGTACATAAAATGCAAATATCTTCAAGAAGATTATTAAAATGAAATGAACCCCGAAAATTAAATAACTTTCGGGGTTCACTTCATAATCTTTGCTTTAATATATCTTCAGCAACCGTTTTTACTCCCATTCAATTGTGGAAGGCGGTTTTGACGATATATCATAGGTTACACGGTTTACACCTTTCACCTTATTAATAATGTCATTGGAAACCTTGCCCAAAAATTCGTAAGGCAAATGCGCCCAGTCTGCAGTCATTGCGTCTGTAGAAGTAACAGCACGTAAAGCGACCGCACGTTCATATGTACGTTCATCGCCCATTACACCTACAGACTGCACAGGAAGTAAAATAACCCCTGCCTGCCATACCTGATGATAAAGAGTTGTCTCATTTCCTCCGGCATCTTTCACTTTCCAATTGCGCAATCCCTGAATAAAAATATCATCCGCATCTTGCAGGATACTCACCTTTTCCGGAGTTATATCACCCAAAATACGAACAGCCAATCCCGGACCGGGGAAAGGATGACGGGTAATCAAATGCTCCGGCATGCCCAACTCACGTCCTACACGGCGAACCTCATCTTTAAACAACAGTCGCAAGGGTTCGCACAATTTCAGGTTCATTTTTTCAGGAAGTCCACCTACATTATGATGACTCTTGATTACAGTTCCGGTAATAGAAAGCGACTCGATGCAGTCCGGATAGATCGTTCCTTGAGCCAGCCATTTCACATCTTTAATCTTATGAGCCTCTTCATCGAATACATCAATGAAACCCTTACCTATAATCTTACGCTTCTTTTCAGGTTCGGTCACTCCTGCCAATTCCGCAAAGAATTTAGCGCTTGCATCCACTCCGATAACATTCAGACCAAGACATTCATAATCGTGCAATACATTTTTAAATTCATCTTTGCGCAACATGCCATGATCCACAAAAATACAAGTTAAATTCTTTCCGATAGCACGATTCAGCAATACAGCAGCAACAGAAGAGTCAACGCCACCGCTCAAACCGAGCACGACTTTATCATCCCCCAATTGTTCCTTCAACTGGGCAACCGTAGTTTCGATAAACGAAGCTGCGCTCCAGTCTTGCCTGCAACCGCAGACTTCCACTACAAAGTTTTTCAGCATCTGTGTACCGTCCTCGCTATGGAATACTTCCGGATGGAATTGTACACCCCACATTTTCTCTCCTTCCACCTGATAAGCGGCAATCTTCACTTTATCCGTAGAAGCTATAGTCTTGAAGCTTTCAGGAATGGCAGTAATAGTATCGCCATGACTCATCCACACTTGAGTATTTTCCTTTACTCCCTTAAAAAGCACATTGTTTTTATCAAAAGAAGCTAAATGCGCCCGTCCATATTCACGGCTACCCGCAGGTTCAACCTTACCGCCGTTGGTATAGGCTATAAACTGTGCACCGTAGCAGATTCCCAATATAGGATATTTACCACGGATTTCGTTTAAATCTATCTTAAACGCACTTTCGTCATATACGGAAAATGGACTACCTGAAAGAATAACTCCTTTTACACTCGCATCTCCCTGAGGAAATTTGTTGTAAGGCACAATTTCACAATATACATTCAACTCGCGAACACGGCGACCGATAAGCTGCGTGGTCTGTGAGCCGAAATCAAGAATAATAATCTTTTCTTGCATAGAAACAGAGGTGTTAGTAATTTGGAGCACAAAGATACGAATTTGTTTAGAGCAGAAAGCAAAATATGGCAAAATTTGTTCAGAGCAAAAAACAAAATACGGCAATATACAGAGAACGGAAAACACCTGCACCTCTTATCTTTCAAGAAACTAAAGGATTTGTTGATTTATAAAATAAAGAATTTATATTTGTCTCTGTTACTAAACCAAATATCTAAGCATCATGAAAAGAAACATCCTATCAGCGGTCCTTAACACTTTACTGCCTATTGCCGATAGCAGCACAGACCCTTTCCAAAGCAGATTCGCTACAAATTGAAATTGCTCAATTAGAAAATGCACAGACAAGCATACAGACTGATTTGCAAGAAAAAACTTTGCAGTACAATTGGGAAATAACAGAAAAATACATTGAATATTGCAAGAAACTCTACAAAATCACCAACTTCAACCGCGAACCCCGGTTGATACAACTTGCCACTACCATAAAACCGGAAGAACTGGAACCTCAGAGATTAGCCTACGAAAAGGCTAAAAAGAACTTGAAGCACTATTGACATCCTACCCAGAGTATATCACCCTCGATTCTTTATATAAAAGAGCCATCAATACGGAACAGAAAAAGACCGCAAAGTTGCCTTGGACGGTTTCTATCAACGCATATACAATGAAGATAAGACTTACCGTCCGCTGCTCGAAAAAAAGCGCAAAGCCTTCAAAGAGCATTATATAGCCTGTGCTTCCTATCTACTGGACGAATGTAAAAGAAACCGGGAAGTTGTACCGGAAATCTATGATTATAAAACAGCACGAATTCTCAAAGAGACCGATCCCAAGCTCCACCAACTATCCATAGAGATCAGTACACTTGAAAGTCTTCAACGGGAGACAATCCGTAAATATCAGAGATTGAAGTACAACCTGAAAGAAGACTAGGCAATAATCCTTTTTTAATCCTATAAAATCAAATATCCTCGAAAGAAGCATTACCATCTTCCGAGGATATTTATATATGAATTTCTTTATTATTTAAATAAAAAAAACGTAATTATTTTTCTTTCAATATATCGCGAATTTCCGTCAACAACACTTCTTCCTTACTTGGTGCGGGCGGTGCAGGAGGAGCAGCAGGCGTTTCCGCTTTTTTCTTTTCCGTCAGCTTGGTTATCAGCTTAATAAACATAAAGATAGAAAAAGCGATAATGAGAAAGTCGAAAGTGGCTTGCAGGAAATTTCCGTAATTCAGTGTTACAGCGGCTATCTCCTTGCCATCCACTACTTCGGCAGGCTTCATCACCCATTTTAAATCGGTAAAGTTTACACCGCCTATCAGCAAGCCCAAAGGAGGCATTATCACATCAGCCACAACTGAAGATACAATCTTGCCAAACGCACCTCCAATGATAACACCGACAGCCATATCGACCACATTGCCTTTCATGGCAAAAGCCTTAAATTCCTGTAAAAATGAACTTTTTCCCATCTTTTCAATTATTTAATTATGATTTTGGATACGAATATAAAAACATTTTCTTACTTTTGCAGCGCAATTCGTAAAAGAAATGCTGTAAAAGTTTGAAAGTTTAATTTTAAACATTATAAAACCCTTAAAAGTTTAAACAAAATGATTAAAGTAGGTATTAATGGATTCGGACGTATCGGACGTTTCGTATTCCGCGCTGCTCAGAAAAGAAACGATATTCAAATCGTTGGTATTAACGACCTTTGCCCGGTAGATTACTTGGCTTACATGCTGAAGTATGATACTATGCACGGTCAATTCGACGGTACTATCGAAGCTGATGTTGAAAACAGCAAACTGATCGTTAACGGTCAATCTATCCGTATCACTGCTGAAAAGAACCCGGCTGACCTGAAATGGAACGAAGTAGGTGCTGAATACGTAGTTGAATCTACCGGTTTGTTCCTGACTAAGGAAAAAGCTCAGGCTCACATCGAAGCTGGTGCAAAATACGTTGTAATGTCTGCTCCTTCTAAGGACGACACTCCGATGTTCGTTTGCGGTGTTAACGAAAAGACTTATGTTAAGGGTACTCAATTCGTATCTAACGCTTCTTGTACTACTAACTGCTTGGCTCCTATCGCTAAAGTATTGAACGATAAATGGGGTATCACTGACGGTTTGATGACTACAGTTCACTCTACAACTGCTACTCAGAAAACAGTTGACGGTCCTTCTATGAAAGACTGGAGAGGTGGTCGTGCTGCTGCAGGCAACATCATTCCTTCTTCTACTGGTGCTGCTAAGGCTGTAGGTAAAGTTATTCCGGCTTTGAACGGTAAACTGACTGGTATGTCTATGCGTGTTCCGACTTTGGACGTATCTGTAGTTGACTTGACAGTTAACTTGGCTAAGCCCGCTACTTACGCTGAAATCTGCGCTGCCATGAAGGAAGCTTCTGAAGGCGAATTGAAGGGTGTTCTGGGTTACACTGAAGATGCAGTTGTTTCTTCTGACTTCTTGGGTGACACTCGCACTTCTATCTTCGACGCTAAGGCTGGTATCGCTTTGACTGATACTTTCGTTAAGGTTGTATCTTGGTATGATAACGAAATCGGTTATTCTAACAAGGTTCTTGACCTGATTGCTCACATGGCATCAGTTAACTGCTAATATACAGTTAGAAAATAATAAAAAATAGGTGACTTCTGCGGAAGTCGCCTAGTTTTTTTTGCAATTTTGCAGCTAGTTCGTTTTTTATCAGCACCTTTAAAAATGATGAAGATTATACTAACTCTAATATTGCTTTGCTTTATGAACACTATATCGTCTCAAAATCCTTTTTTTGAAACATACTCCACGCTGCACGGCACTGTCCCGTTCGACAAAATCAAGACCGGAGACTATGTACCCGCCGTCCGCGAAGGCATCCGCCGCCAGAATGCGGAAATAGATGCCATCATCCGCAATCCGGAAGTCCCGACATTTGCCAACACTGTGCTGGCCTATGAGAAGTCCGGCGAAATGCTCCACCGTGTCGGTACCGTATTCGGCAATCTGCTCAGCGCAGAAACGAACGATGACCTGCAGGAACTGGCCAAGGAAATCATGCCGATGATGAGCGAGCATGAAAACAACATCAGCCTGAACGAAGAGCTGTTTGCACGCATCAAAGCGGTTTACGAGCAGCAAGACAAAGAGACGCTGAACCCGGAACAGCACAAGCTGCTGGAAGATATTTACAATGGTTTTGTACGCAACGGCGCCAACCTCCAGGGAGAAGCCAAGGAGAAATACCGGGCTTTATGCAAAGAGCTCAGCCTGCTGACGCTGCAGTTCAGCGAAAACAACCTGAAAGAAACGAACGACTACAAGCTTGTCATCACCGACAAGTCACAACTGGCCGGGCTACCCGAGAGCGCGGTAGAAGCCGCTGCAGAGACAGCCGGGGAAAAAGGCGTCGAAGGCTGGGTATTCACCCTGCAGGCTCCCAGCTATGGCCCTTTTCTGACCTACGCAGACAGCCGTGACCTGCGCCGTGAGCTATATATGGCCTACAATACGAAGTGTACGCATGACAACGCCAGCAATAATCTGGAAATCGTAAAGAAACTGGCCAATGTCCGTATGGAGATTGCCCAACTCCTAGGCTATGACAACTTCGCCGAATACAACCTCCAGGAGCGCATGGCACAAAACAGTGAGTCCGTGTATAAGCTGCTGGACCAACTGCTGGAGGCTTACACGCCCACCGCCAAACAAGAATATGCAGAAGTGCAAGCCCTGGCACGCCAAGCGGAAGGAGAAGACTTCGTCCTGATGCCGTGGGACTGGGCGTACTATTCCCATAAACTGAAAGACCGGAAGTTCAATATCGACGATGAGCTGCTCCGCCCTTACTTTGAGCTGAACAACGTGAAGCAAGGCGTATTCGGCCTGGCAACCAGGCTGTATGGCATCACCTTCAAGAAGAATCCGGATATTCCCGTTTATCACAAGGATGTGGATGCCTACGAAGTCTTCGACAAAGACGGGAAATTCCTTGCCGTGTTCTATACCGACTTTCACCCCAGAGCAGGCAAGCGCTCGGGAGCCTGGATGACCAGCTACAAGGAACAGTGGATTGACGAAAAGACCGGCGAGAACAGCCGTCCCCACATATCCATTGTGATGAACTTCACCAAACCGACACAAGACAAGCCTGCCCTGCTGACCTTCGGCGAGGTAGAAACCTTCCTGCACGAATTCGGACACAGCCTGCATGGTATGTTTGCCAATTCCACCTACGGAAGCCTAAGCGGGACCAATGTGTATTGGGACTTTGTGGAACTCCCCTCCCAATTCATGGAGAACTTTGCCATCGAAAAGGAATTCCTGCATACGTTTGCCCGCCATTACCAAACCGGAGAACTGATACCGGACGAACTGGTACAGCGCATTGTGGATTCCTCCAACTTCAACGCGGCATACGCCTGCCTCCGCCAGGTTAGCTTCGGCCTGCTCGATATGGCTTGGTACACACGTAACACCCCGTTTGAAGGTGACGTGAAAGCCTATGAAAAGAAGGCTTGGGAAAAAGCACAGATTCTGCCTTCTGTGGCAGAAGCCTGCATGAGCACACAATTCTCCCATATCTTTGCCGGAGGATATTCTGCCGGATACTATAGTTATAAATGGGCAGAGGTGCTGGATGCAGATGCTTTCTCGCTATTCAAGCAGACGGGCATCTTCAACCCGGAGACTGCCGCCTCCTTCCGAGAGAATATCCTTTCCAAAGGCGGAACGGAACATCCGATGACGCTCTATAAACGCTTCCGCGGACAAGAGCCTACAATCGACGCATTATTAATCAGAAATGGAATAAAGAAATGAAGAGACTTATAAGGAACATCTTTTGCATGTTGCTCATGTTTTCGCTGCTCCCCCTGCTAAGCGGTTGCGACAACGAGGACGATGTTATCGGAATATTCACCGGGAAGACATGGAAGCTCAGCCGACTCACCAATAAAGGCAGCAATGCCCAATTCTATCCAAACCTTTGGAACAACAATGAGGAAGAGATGAAGAAGAGTCTGGACAAGCTATATAATCAGAAAAGCACCTTCACCCTCAATTTTGAAGGTACTGAACTGGATGGAGAACTGATGGGCACCACCGTCAACGGACAAGGCATCAACTCAAGCGTCAACGGCACTTGGAAAGCCGACGGAGCTTCAGGCTCGCTCAGCATCAGTGTGAAGGTTACGGGGGCTGCAGAAAGCGATGCACTGGCCAAGGCATTCATCTCCGGATTGCAAAACGTGTACAAGTATGAAGGGGATGCCAATTCACTGACCCTCTATTTTAAAGACGGACCGACAACCAGAGTCATGGGATTCACCCCGCAACGATAAAGCATAAATATGATGGACGATTCTACAAAAGACAAACAAGAAGCATTGGATAGGCGTTATATACGTATGGCAAGCATTTGGGCCGAAAATTCGTATTGCCAACGCCGCCAGGTCGGTGCACTGATTGTAAAAGACAAGATGATTATCTCTGACGGCTACAACGGTACCCCTTCCGGTTTTGAGAATGTATGCGAAGATGAGAATAACGTCACCAAACCATACGTGCTCCATGCCGAAGCAAACGCCATTACCAAAATAGCCCGTTCAAACAACAGCAGTAACGGTGCCACCATGTACGTCACTGCCTCCCCCTGCATAGAATGCTCCAAACTGATTATCCAGGCAGGCATCAAACGGGTAGTCTACTCCGAGAAATACCGCCTGGAAGATGGTATCGAACTTTTGAAACGGGCAGGCATCGAGGTAGTGTTTATTTCAATGGATAATGAAAAGTTGAAAATGGAAAGTTGAAAGTTGCATGCGCAGCCAAATAGTAAATTGTAAATAGTCTAATAGTAAATAAACATCATGAGTACAAAAATACTTCCCGCTTTATGCCGCTCATCATCGCAATCAGCGTAGTCGCGGGAATCCTTATCGGAACGTTTTATGCCAGGCATTTTGCCGGTAATAAACTGGGAATCATCAATAGCTCGTCCAACAAGCTGAATGCCTTGCTGCGTGTTATTGATGACCAGTATGTGGATACCGTCAACATGACCGATTTGGTAGAGAAGGCCATGCCACAGATATTGGCGGAACTCGACCCCCACTCCACCTACATCCCCGCACAGAAGCTGGAAGAGGTAAACTCCGAACTTGAAGGCAGCTTCAGCGGTATAGGTATCCAGTTCACCATTCAAGAAGACACGATACACGTAAACAGCGTGATTCCCGGCGGACCGTCCGAGAAAGTGGGCCTGATGGCAGGCGACCGCATTGTAATGGTCAACGACAGTCTGTTTGCAGGCAAAGGCCTGACAACGAAAAGGCCATGCGCAACCTGAAAGGTCCGAAAGGAAGCCAAGTGAAGTTAGGCGTCAAGCGTGCCACGGAAAAGGAGTTGCTCGACTTCACCATCACACGCGGTGACATCCCACAAAACACCATTGATGCAGCCTATATGCTCGACGATGACTACGGATATATACAAATCAGCAAATTCGGACGTACCACACACGTGGAGCTGCTGAATGCGATTGCCCAACTGAGCCACGAGAAGTGCAAAGGCCTGATTATCGACCTGCGCGACAATACCGGAGGATACATGGAAGCCGCCACACGCATGGTGAACGAATTCCTGCCGGAAGGGAAGTTGATTGTATATACCCACGGCCGCAAATATCCCCGCATGGAGGAATATGCCAACGGTACCGGCAGTTGCCAGAAGCTGCCGCTAGTGGTATTGGTAAACGAGAGTTCCGCTTCGGCCAGCGAAATCTTTGCGGGCGCCATTCAGGACAATGACCGCGGAACCATTGTAGGACGCCGTTCCTTCGGCAAGGGACTCGTACAGCAACCCATCGACTTCAGTGACGGTTCCGCCATCCGCCTGACCATTGCCCGTTATTACACCCCATCGGGCCGTTGCATCCAGCGCCCCTACGAGAACGGCAAGGACAGCAAATACGAAATGGACTGGATTACCCGTTACGAACACGGCGAGTTCTTCTCCAAAGACAGCATCAAACTGGACGAAAACCTGCGTTACTCTACCGGTTTGGGCAGACCCGTATACGGCGGCGGTGGCATTATGCCGGACGTATTCGTTCCGCAAGACACAACCGGAGTATCTTCTTACCTGATAGAAGTAAGCAACAAGGGACTGATTCTGCAATTCAGCTTCCAGTATACCGACCGCAACCGCGCGAAATTGAGTGAATACGACAATGAAGAAGACTTGTTGAAGTACCTTCGCCACCAGAGTATTGTGGAGCAGTTTGTACGTTTTGCAGACTCCAAGGGAGTAAAACGGCGCAACCTGCTTATCCACAAGTCCTACAAGCTACTGGAAAGAAGTCTTTACGGCAACATTATCTATAACATACTGGGAAGGGAGCAATACATCCGCTACATCAACCAGAGCGATGCTACCGTCAAGAAAGCATTGGATATTCTGGAACGTGGCGAGGCATTCCCCAAAGCTCCGGAAGCAACACCAATCATAGAGGATAAAAAAGATGATGGAAAGGAAAAAAGAACTGCGCAGGCAGGTAGCTTTGTTGAAGACCCGACACAGCTCTTCCGCTACGCGTCAGTCTGCTGAAATACTTGCCGCCCTCGAGGCACACCCCGCTTTCAGGGCGGCAACAACCGTACTGCTCTACCACTCTCTCAAAGACGAAGTGGACACACACGAATTTATCCGGAAGTGGAGCCGCGAAAAGCGGATACTGCTTCCGGTAGTTGTAGGTGACGACCTGGAACTGCGGCTGTACACCGGACCCGAAGACTTGAAACCTGGCGCATACGGCATCGAAGAACCAACCGGCGAGCTATTTACCGACTATGCAGACATAGACTTCATAGTGGTTCCCGGCGTGGCATTCGACCGTAACGGCAACCGCCTGGGGCGCGGTAAAGGTTACTATGACCGGCTTCTGCCCCGCATCCCATCAGCCCACAAAGCCGGCATCTGCTTCCCGTTTCAACTCGTAGAAGAAGTTCCTGCGGAACCGTTTGATATACGCATGGATGAAATCATTACGCAATGAAAACTAATTATCATACACACACCACACGCTGCATGCATGCCACCGGAGATGACGAAGACTATGTGCTCAGTGCCATCAAAGGCGGTTACCGGATACTCGGGTTTTCAGACCATACTCCCTGGAAATACCGAACCGACTACGTAGCCGACATGCGGATGCTCCCCGAGGAGCTCCCCGGCTACGTGGAGAGTCTCAAGACGCTCCGTGAGAAATACCACGACCGGATAGACATCAGAATAGGACTTGAATGTGAATACTTCCCCCAATATATCCATTGGCTGAAAGAGCAAACCAAGAAGTACCAACTGGACTATATCATCTTCGGAAACCATCACTACCACACCGATGAAAAGTTCCCCTACTTCGGCCATCATACAGACAGCCGCGACATGCTCGAACTTTACGAAGAGAGCGCCATCGAAGGTATGGAAAGCGGATTATTCTCCTGCCTTGCCCATCCGGACTTGTTCATGCGCTCCTATCCGAAGTTCGACCACCATTGCACTACCATCAGCCGGCACATCTGCCGTACTGCTGCACGCCTGAATGTCCCGTTGGAATACAATATAGGCTATGTAGCCTACAATGAAGCGCACGGCTTATCCACCTACCCGTGCCCGGAGTTCTGGCGAATCGCTGCCAATGAAGGCTGTACAGCTATCATCGGACTGGATGCGCATGACAACAAGGATTTGGAAACTCCGATGTATTATGACCGGGCAGTCCGGGAATTAAAGGAACTGAAGATTGAAAGAATAGATGAGCTGAGGATGCTCATCTGAATATGATATTCGTTATGACCTGGGCCCCCACATGACGATTCAAGTTGCGCACCAGCAACTCGCGCCCCATCATCAGTTCCTGGCGCAAAGCAGCAGAAGTGAGGTGCACATAAAGCACCTGGTTCTTTATATAAAGTTCACGGGTGTAGGAGGCAATGGTAGGCCCCAGCACTTCGGGCCACGCACTGATAAGCCGCCGTTCATTCAGCGGAGACTCCAGACTTTCCTGCCTGAGGTAATGACGGATAAGTTCACCTATCTGTTCGGCATTATTGCGCTTCATGCCTCTTCCTCCTTCATTTCGGCAACCGTTCCCTGCTCCACACGGAACATCTTATAATCACTGCCCACTTTATGCAGAATACGGTCCAGGTGTTCGCGGTTGGTATCGGTTATAAAAATCTGTCCAAAACTGTCGCCTGCCACCAACTTGATGATTTGCTCCACACGCGAGGCATCCAGCTTGTCAAAGATATCGTCCAACAACAACAAGGGAACAGTGGTCCCGGTACGTTTCAGGAAATCAAACTGTGCCAGCTTCAACGCTACCAGATAAGTCTTGTTCTGTCCCTGCGACCCTTCACGCTTGATGGGGAAATCTCCCAAAAGCATATTCAGCTCGTCCTTGTGCACACCGCGCAACGAATAGCCCATAATCTGGTCGCGAGCACGGCTTTCCTTCAGCACTTCCAGCAAAGAGGCATCGCGGGCATGAGAGTCATAGCTTAATCCCACCTTCTCCCTATCTTGCGAAATGAATGAATAGAAAGACTGGAAAATAGGAATAAACTCACGGATAAAGGCCTCACGTTTGCGGAACACCACTTCACCGGCTTGTGCCATCATCTCCTCCCAGACCAGAAAGAGCTCTTCCTCCACCGGCTGTTCACTCTTCAGTAAGGTATTCCGCTGCACCAAAGCTTTATTGTATCGTATCAAAGCATCCAGATACTCTTTGTCGTACTGCGAGATAACCACATCCATAAAACGTCGGCGTTCATCACTGCCTCCTGCTATCAACTCCGAATCGGCAGGCGAGACCATGACCAAAGGCAGGAAGCCGATATGGTCCGACAAACGCGTATACTCCTTCTTGTTTCGCTTGAACTGTTTCTTCTGGCGCCTCTTCATACCACAGTAGATTTCCTCAGGAGTCCCATCGGCAGCCTCATAAAACCCTTGAATAACAAAGAAGTCGGCATCATGGCAGATATTCTGGGAATCAATGGGATTACCGGCACTTTTACAGAAAGACAAAAAATACACCGCATCCAGCAGGTTCGTTTTCCCCATGCCGTTCTGTCCGAAAAAGCAGTTTAACTTGGGCGAGAATGAAAGCTCCACCTGCTCCAAGTTCTTATAATTGAGTATAGATATACGTTTCAGTATCATTATAGTAACGATGAGTTCGGTTACAAAGATAATGCAAAACCGAAAGCAGTACAAAATAAGCCTGCTTATTTTTAATACAGAGGTGAAGCCCGGCTTATTGAAAAGTAGAAATAATTTCGGTGTTTTCTGATACAAAACAAAAAAAGATGCCGCTAAATTTCGTTGATAGCTATAAAAAACTTACTTTTGCGGGTCGAAATAGATAAATAAGAATAATAACAAAAAGATTATATAAAAATGGCAGAACAAAAAAAGACGAATGAAGCCTTAAACGTGGAGGATGCACTGACACAATCGGAGGCCTTTTTCATTAAGAACAAAAAAGCAATCATCGGCACTGTAGTAGCAGTAATCATCATCATTGCCGGTGTAGTGATGTACAAGAACCTTTATGCAGACCCCCGTGAAGAAAAAGCACAAGCTGCCTTATTCAAAGGACAAGAATACTTCGAAGCAGACGCTTATGCACAAGCACTGAACGGTGATAGCATCGGTTTTGCCGGATTTGTAAAAGTGGCAGACGAATACAGCGGCACAAAAGCAGCCAATCTTGCAAAAGCCTATATGGGTCTCTGCTATGCACACCTCGGTAAATATGACGAAGCAGTGAAAGCATTGGACAGCTTGACGGAGACGACCAAATGGTAGCTCCTGCCATGAAAGGTGCTATGGGTAACTGCTATGCGCAGCTCGGCCAACTGGACAAAAGCCGCTTCCATGCTGCTGAAAGCCGCCAACCGAAGCCGACAACAACTACCCTCAGCCCCATCTACCTGCTGCAAGCTGGAGAAATCCTGGTAAAGCAAGGTAAGTATGACGATGCAATCCAGGCGTATACCACTATCAAGGATAAATACTTCCGTTCATACCAGGCAATGGATATCGACAAGTATATCGAACAAGCCAAACTGTTGAAGAAGTAATATACCTTATTATAAAAACATCTCAGGCACGGATTACACGGAAAACACGGAAAGACACAATAGCCGTGAATCCGTGTAGTCCGTGCCTCTTTTATCTCTCCTCTCCCTTTAATTTTCAATTATTAATTTTTAATTCTTAATTCCTTATTTATGGCAACAGCTTATCACAATCTTTCAGACTACGATTTCAGTTCTGTACCCAGCGCGGAAAAAATGAAATTCGGCATCGTTGTATCTGAGTGGAATTATAATATTACCGGCGCTCTCCTAAAAGGTGCCATAGACACCTTAAAAAAACATGGAGCCAAAGATGAAAATATTCTGGTAAAAACAGTACCCGGCAGTTTTGAACTGACTTTCGGCGCCAACCAACTTATCGAATACAGCGAAGTCGATGCAGTTATTGCAATTGGTTGTGTAGTCAGAGGAGATACTCCACATTTTGACTATGTTTGCATGGGTGCTACCCAAGGAATTACCCAATTAAACGCAAGTGGCGATGTACCAGTAATTTACGGATTAATTACTACCAATACTATGGAGCAAGCAGAAGACCGCGCCGGTGGCAAGCTGGGTAATAAAGGAGACGAATGTGCAATTACTGCAATAAAAATGATAGATTTTGCTTGGAGTTTACAAAAATAGTCGTATCTTTGCACCGCAATTGAGAAACAAACCTACTCAATGAGAGAATTGAGATAGAATCTTAAGTGCAAAAGGGCAAATACCAGAGTGGCCAAATGGGGCAGACTGTAAATCTGCTGGCTTACGCCTTCGGTGGTTCGAATCCATCTTTGCCCACAAAAAATTGCGGAAGTAGCTCAGTTGATAGAGCATTAGCCTTCCAAGCTGAGGGTCGCGGGTTTGAGCCCCGTCTTCCGCTCTTCTGAAAATCAGATAGTTATCGCAAGATTTCTATCTGATTTTTGTTTTTAGAGAATGCTGAATTTAGTGTGGTTTAACCGAGTGAGTTAAACCAGGAAGTCAACCGAATGACGCAAAGCACAAATTCATGGTTATTTAAATAAGATATTTCTGAGAATATCATCTAACCACGGCTCTTTCATCTTTTCCACAAAAACATCATTCTTTAGTTGAAAAGCCTTTTTGTAAACACTCTGCATTTTCAAATTATAGCGCACCGTATCATAGCGGACTACTGACTGGTAAAATCCGGTATCAACAGCGACAATTTCATTTTCTATTCTCAATGTATCCTCAGCTGTATCGGAAACTCTTCCAGTCTCCATCTGTGCGAATGAAATGCAGCTACCTCCGATTAGAGCCAATAATGTTACCAATATTTTATTCATACGCTACTGTTTTCTACAAAGATACAATATTCAAAGAACAAACATCTCTTTTACAAAAAAAATTCCATTATACCATAAACGCTTATAAGGCAACGCACACATTTGTATATCAAAGTTCAGTTTTAGTTAATAAAATTATGTAAGTTTGTAAACGAATAAAAAGCTCCCCTCCAATGAACAACATCATTCATAAAATCAGGCAGATTTATCCGGTTTCCGAAGAAGCTCTTCAGGCATTGCTGATGAATATGCAGGTAAGACACTACCCTAAAGGAACTTATATAGTACAAGCAGGAGTGACAGACCGTTTGGTTTATTTCATTGAGGAAGGGGTCACCCGTTCCGTATTTCATCACGACGGACAAGATACCACCACTTGGTTCAGCCAGGAAGGTGATGTAACCTTCGGAATGGATTCACTGTACTATCAGCAGCCGTCAGTAGAAAGCATTGAAACTCTTTCGGACTGCAAAATCTACGTCATCCACATAGACAAGTTAAATGCTCTCTACGAAACATATATTGATATAGCCAACTGGGGCAGAATACTGCATCAGAACGTAAACAAAGAGCTCAGTCATATGTTTGTGGAAAGGCTCCAACTGCCTCCCAAAGAGCGGTATGAACAATTTAACCGCCGTTACCCCAGACTGATAAATCGGGTGAAGCTAAAATATGTGGCAGCCTTCCTGGGTATTTCCATCTATACTCTCAGCCGGGTACGCGCAAAAAAATAGAAGATTGCCGTTCTTTTTTGCTTTTAAGCAAAAGAACTTCGCTTCGCATGGCGTATCTTTGAGATCCGAAAACATTAACCAAACAACAGAAAAAAAACAGATGTCGCACATTTCATCTTCTGCCTTTTCAGACACCAAAGCACATTATGACCTTCTCGACGGGCTCCGTGGCGTAGCAGCCTTGATGGTTATATGGTATCATATATTCGAAGGCTATGCTTTTGCCGGTGGTAGCATTATCGAAACCTTCAACCACGGCTATTTAGCTGTAGATTTCTTCTTTATACTATCGGGATTCGTTATCGGGTATGCTTATGACGACCGTTGGGGCAGGAACCTCACAATGAAAAACTTCTTTAAACGGCGCCTGATACGTCTCCATCCGATGGTCATTATGGGAGCTGTCCTGGGTGCCATTACTTTCTGTCTTCAAGGATGCGTACAATGGGACGGAACACATATTGCCCTCTCCATGATTATGCTGTCCCTTCTTTGCACTATATTTTTTATTCCCGCAATGCCAGGTGCAGGTTATGAAGTCCGTGGTAATGGCGAAATGTTTCCTTTGAATGGTCCATGTTGGTCCTTGTTTTTTGAATATTTAGGCAACATCCTTTATGCCTTGTTTATCCACCGCTTATCAAACAAAGCCCTTGCCGTACTGACAATATTGCTGGGAGTGGCATTGGCATCATTCGCCATTTTCGACATCTCCGGATACGGAAATATGGGGGTAGGCTGGACACTGGACGGAATAAACTTTGGCGGCGGATTGCTGAGGATGCTTTTTCCTTTCTCCATGGGCATGCTTTTGTCGCGCAACTTCAAGCCTATCAAGGTGAAAGGTGCTTTCTGGATATGTGCCATTGCATTGGTTACCTTGTTTTCAGTGCCCTACTTGGAAGGTGCAACACCGGTCTGTACAAATGGCATTTATGAAGCGTTCTGTGTAATCATCGCTTTTCCGGTTCTCGTCTGGTTAGGAGCTTCCGGTACCACAACGGATAAAAAATCGACCCAGATATGCAAGTTCCTGGGAGATATATCCTATCCAGTCTATGTGATACATTATCCATTTATGTACTTGTTCTATGCATGGCTCATCAAGAACCAGCTCTTCACGTTGGAGCAGACTTGGCAGGTTGCCTTGTGTGTTTACGCATGGAACATATTATTGGCTTATCTATGCTTAAAATTCTATGATGAACCGGTACGGAAATATCTGGCCAGACGCTTCTTGAGCAAAAAACAATAAACAGTCCGTCACGGAGATTATGCTGATTCGCACAGATACAAATTCCCGATATAAATTCAATCTGCGCAAATCAGTATGATCTTTGTGGCGAACTGTTATTCCAGATAAAGCGGTTCCACTACTTCCATCACATTCTCATGGAACCACTCATCCAATTTTGCCTCTACCTTATCCTTTATCTGTGGAGTGATGTATTTCTTCATTTTCTTATAAGCATAGATTGCAGCAAATCCCTTCCCTACCATAAAGACTTGTCCCAAGAGGTCTTCTATACCGGCAGGAAACACAATGGCCACCAAAGCAATCATGATATTTGTCCTTTCACTCTCTGGAGTAGAATCAGTAGTCAGGACATAATAAGCTGTCAGTACGGGACGACCAGCTGCCCGACTACCTTTCTTTATATACTCCTCTACTTTAAGACGAATCTCGTCCATAGAAAAATTCATTTTCATATTCATAATCTCCTCTTTTTATTTATTAGACGCAGAAAGATGAAGTTTGGTTGCAAAAATCTGCAAATAACATAAAAATAGTTCTGTGGAACAATCACAGCCCCACAGAACTCTCATAAAACCATCTAATCTATACATGTACTTCTTTATTTTCATCATTTTCTTCATCCGAACTGGCAGGCATTGCCTGGCCGGACTCATCCTTGCAGGCATCCTGGCGGCCACCATGTCCACGGCGGACAGCCAGATGCTGGCCGTCTGCGTGGTG
>ENA-OQKC01000410-OQKC01000410.1-human-gut-metagenome-genome-assembly--contig:-NODE-410-length-18320-cov-3.750014_pt1 | contig 18320 bp, 10 predicted proteins | sample MGYA00242774_ERZ504790 | MGnify/ENA primary metagenome ERZ504790 (study PRJEB26092, sample SAMD00036419) | human gut metagenome | host: Homo sapiens | study: EMG produced TPA metagenomics assembly of...
AGTCGTCAAGTAGAACCGCGGAATGCCGTCGAGGTAGTCGGGGATGCCAAAGCCAATAGGGTTAGCCGCCCCGAATAACGACTGAGCCCCGACAACGGCTGCGATAGCGCCGCCGATAATAAAGCGGCGGCGGGTCATGGCATCGTGGCGGGCCTGATTCAGGATCTCTCGTGCGCGCTCGCCGGCGACGTCGACCTTAAGGTGCGTGCCAGAATCGATATCAATTGCGGCCTCGTCTCCTGCACCTTCGCGGCCTTCGGATTCGGCGTCGGTGAGGTATGCCGAGAGCACCTCGAGCATCTGCTGCTCGGTGGGACGATCGCACTGCTCGACTGAGAGACCCTTCATGATGATCTGGACGAGCGCCTCATCGCCCTCGCAGCGCGGCTCGAGCGGTGCCGGCTTGGTCTTGGTCTTTACGAGATAGAACGAGCCGGTTGCAGCGGCGTCCGTCGACTCAAAGTCAAACGGTTTGCGACCGCTGTAGAGCTGGTACAGAATGCTCGAAAGCGCATAGACGTCGATTGCCGGCGAACGGCGAAGGGCCGCGATGCCTTCGATATCCTGCGTGAGCATCTCGGGCGCGGCGTATGCGGGCGTGGCAAAGCGCCAGATGTCGGCGCGCCGGGTGATCGTGTCGTCGCCGAGAGCCATGGTCGCGGAGCCCATGTCGATGAGGCAGGGGTCAAAGGAGCAATCGGCAATCTGCTGCTCGAGCGTTCGGCTGGTGGTGCGGAACATGATATTGGCAGGCGACAGGTCGCGATGGATGACCGGATTCACGAGGCCTTGGGTTATCAAGAGCGCACGAAGCACGGCGTTTCCGACGGCGGCGACCATCTGGGTGGTCAGCCCGCCCGAGGCGTCGTGCGGAAGCAGGGGCAGCGCCTGCTTGAGCGAGGTGCCCTCGACCCACTCCATGAGGATGAGCGGGTCATCCTCGCACGATCCGTAGCCATAGACGCGCGGAAATCCGCGCAGGTGCGAGACGGTACACAGATGACGGTACTCCTCGAATAGCGCGGCGGTGTTGGCCAAGTGAGCGGCCGATTGCTCGGCGGAGCGGTCGGGGGCTTGGCCGGAAAGGATGGCGTTGTCCTTGAGTAGCTTGACGGCAAAGACCTCGCCGCTCGTGTTGGTCGCGCGCAGCACGTGCCCGATGTTGCCGTTGTTGCGGTGGGCCGTCTGGAGAATAAGCGTCATAAACCGACGCTTGGCGTCGTCCTCGGCGCTGGGGTCGACCGCCACGGCGGTGTCGAACGTATCGAGACGGATGAGTTTGTCGCCATAGGCGCTATCGGTAGTATCCATGGCGTTCCTTTGTCTGGCATGGGTTGCCGCGCGTACACGTGAGCAGCGCGGATATCGGTAAAGTACCATGACAGCCGCACTGCTCACGTGTACCGCTGAGTATTGTCGTTTACGACGCAGAAGGTAGAAGACGAAAGACGGACGGCGACCGTCTTTTGATCGCCGTCCGCGCTGGTCCACAATGACAAGGAATGTCGTATAGAGACCCAAATGAAGTCTGTCGCTGTTGGCGATTTCCACGGGGGGATAGACTTTGCCGGGCTCGCGTTGGTCGCGCGGCGGCTCGATTACGATATCACCGTCGCCTGCACCCGATTCGAGCACCGTGCCGTTGGTCGATCCAAGGCCCTGGGCGTACCAGTGCTCACCCTCGAGCCAAATACGAAGATGCTCGCGCGAGGCGTCGGCGCCTACATCGGTGATGCTGGGCGAGGTTTTGGGCAAAGAACCAATCACGGTGCCGCGCGGATCGCGTGTGAGGGGATGGATTTGCATGTCGGCGCAGTTGTCGGCATGGGTTCTGAGCAGACCGAGGTTGGGAGCGACGGTGTGCGGCTGCTCCAGGCTGCTCATAAAGCCACGTCCGACGGTAGTTTCGGTGGTGCCAAAGTGCCCGCCCGTCTTGCTGTCGCAAAAGCGCTCGACGGTGGCCACGCCCTGAACGGGATCGGCGAGCGCCCCCGTTGCCACAAAGAGCATCAAGAAGAGCGTGCTTTTTTCGCGCACGGCATTGCCGTCAAAGTTGTCGATGCGATTGAGGGCATTTGCATATAGGCGGCTGTCCAGCTTGTAGCTGGCGAGAGCCGACATCATTTCGTTGGCGGCCGGACCGCGATAGTGCTCGGCGATTGCCTGATAGGCGGACTCGCCGCCGCCGAGCTTGCTGCAGATTGCCGCGGAAAGGTTGAGCGTTGAGACGGTGAAATCATTGTAGATGCCGGGGGCGCATTGGTCAGGTTCGCGATGGACGATATAGCGAGTCAGATAAGAACGGCTGGAAGAGCACTTCTCCAGCAGAGTACTGCCGAGGTAGGAGTTGCCGTTGATGAGCATTCGAGCGATTTCGAGATGCTTGAGGCCGCCGAACGAGCGAATATCGTTATAGAGGACCGAGCAAGGCGTCTCTGCTGCCACGGATACCTCCTTTGATTGCTTCCTAGCCAATATGGCGATAGGAATTAATGGCCCCCGGTGGGCGACGTATTAAATGGCTGCGCAATATATAGCGTAACCAAAGCAACATTATAGGCCACATGTTCGAAATTGCAGGAAGACCGAGAGATTTTGGTTGGACTGAACGGAAATCCCCCTCTGTCTTGTTCTGTAACATTTGGACCCGGTTTTGCCCTGCATCTGTTACAGATTGACACAATCGGCCAGGCCCACCTCGTCCGCCTCGTCATCTGTGGTTTACGTGGGGGCATGCGGAGTGCGGGTATACTAACCGGCGGCGAATCTGCTCCATCGCTTAGAGCTGCTGCGTCTGGACGGCGCGTGATAGGGCTGCCAAAGCGATCGCCAGCGTGCTGAGCAACGTCCTCTCTGTGCGCACCTGTTTTTGTATGTATTAGCGCACTACCAAGCACGCCCGCGCGGCCGCATGCCGCGCTCATTGCGCGTGCAGATAAGGAACAACAACATATGCGTAATTCTGTATCCGACGTCACCGACGCCGAGATTCTGGACGAGGCCCGCGAGGCCATGACCCAGGCTGCCTTCGATGCCGCCGATGAGGCCAATGCTGCCCAGGCCGTCGAGTCCGCTACCGAGAGCCTGCCCGCCTTTAACGAGCTGGGGCTTTCGGACGAGATACTCCGTGCTATCGAGAACCTGGGCTACACGGCGCCGACGCCCGTGCAGGCCGGCTCGATCCCCGTGGTGCTCGAGGGTCGCGACCTGCTTGCCGCCGCTCAAACCGGCACCGGCAAGACGGCCGCCTTCTTGCTGCCGACCATGAACAATCTGGAGCACATTGCTCCGCCCAAACCCGTGCGCGAGCGCGGCGGCCGCAACCGCCGTCGCGGTGCCAAGAAGCCCGAGGGCAACGGCCGCGGCCCCGTGATGCTCGTCATCACCCCCACGCGCGAGCTCGCCCAGCAGATCGACGAGGTCGCGAGCAAGATCGCCGACGTCACCGGCCATGTCGCCGTGACCGTCGTGGGTGGCGTGAGCTACAAGCCGCAGACCGCGGCACTCAAGTACGGCTGCGATATCCTGGTCGCCACGCCGGGCCGTCTGGTCGACCTGATCGAGCAGGGCGCCTGCCACCTGAACGAGGTCAAGGTGCTGGTACTCGACGAGGCCGACCGCATGCTCGACATGGGCTTTTTGCCCGCCGTCCGCCGCATTGTGCGCGAGACGCCGGCCGAGCGCCAGACGCTGCTGTTCTCGGCGACGCTCGACGAGGAGGCCGTGGGCGAGATCACCGACCTGGTGAGCGATCCGGCTCGCGTGGAGATCGCGCCCGCCACGTCGACCGCCGACACCGTCGACCAGTTTGTGTTCCCGGTGTCCATCGAGGCCAAGAATAACCTGTTGCCCGAGTTCCTCAAGAAGGAGGGCCCGGAGCGCACCATCGTCTTTATGCGCACCAAGCATCGCGCCGACAGCTGCTGCCGTCGTCTGGAGCGTAAGGGCATCAAGGCCGCCGCGATTCATGGCAACCGCAGCCAGGCCCAGCGCGAGCGCGCGCTTTCTGCCTTCCGCGACGGCACCGTCGACGTGCTGGTGGCAACCGATGTTCTCGCCCGCGGCATCGACATTAGCGACGTGCGCTACGTCGTGAACTTTGACGTGCCGGCCGAGCCGACCGACTATATCCACCGCATTGGCCGTACGGGCCGCGCCGGCGAGCTGGGCTGGGCCATTACGTTTGTGACCGAGCAGGACGTCGATGAGTTCTACGAGATCGAGAAGCTCATGGACAAGACGGCCGATATTTACGAAGCCGGCGACCTGCATGTGGGTCCCAACCCGCCTGCGGTTGATCCCGAGCGCGACCCTGCGGCCTTTAAGGTGAAGAAGAAGACTAAGCGCGGCAAGTCCAAGAGCAAGAAGAAGCTTGAGCAGGCGCGTCGCGACGGCAAGCGCAACGGCGACGATTACGGCGATGTTGCCGGTCGTTCCAACCGCGGTCGCGACGAGCGCCGCGGCGACGGCGAGCGTCCGAGCCGTCCCAAGCGCGGCGGCAAGACCCGCGTGCGCGAGGGCGTTCAGGCTCGCGTGGACGAGGCTGTTGAGAGCGTGGCTCGCGAGGTAGCTGCCGAGGAGCGCGGCGGTGCTGGTGCCGCTGAGCAGCCTGCGCGCGGCAACCGTGCCGAGCGTCGTGCCAAGCAGTTCCAGGGCGAGGCACACCGCCGTCGTCGTGAGGACGAGGACCGCGGCGGTCGTCGTCGTGTCGAGCGCGAGGACGAGGGCCGCGGTTCGCGCGGTGGCAAGCGCGGTGCGGGCGACCGCCGGCGTTCCGGTCGTGATGACGAGCGCGGCGGCCGTGATGAGCGTCGCGGCGGCGAGGGTCGCGGTGAGCGTACTGCCCGTGGCGGTGAGTCCCGTGGCGGCAAGCGCTTTGAAGAGCGCGGTAGCCGCGGCGGCGAGCGTCGCGAGGGTGCTCGCGGCAATGGCGGCCGCGGCGGCGCTGGTCGTTCTAACGAGTCGCGTGATCGTCGTGACCCGCGTGCCAGCCGCGATCGTCGCGATGACTGGCGCAACTACGACGATACCCGCGAAGAGCGTCGCGGCGGCTATCGTGGTGGTCGTGGCGGCAACCAGGCCGGCTCCCGTGGCGGCCGCGCCGGCGGTCGCGATAATCGTGGCAGCTATGGCAATAGTCGTGGCGGCAAGCGTGGTAGCAGCTCCCGTCGTCCCGGTGACGGCGGCGGCAAGCGCAAATAACACACGCATCGCCCGCTAGAGCGAGGTGAACCAAGGGCCCCGAGCAACTACGCTCGGGGCCCTTTTTGTTTGCCGTATCCGATCGCTAGTTCAAATGTGATTTCCTCGGGAATGCATCTAGAGGATGCCGTGGGCCTGTTTCCTACCATGCGGCAATGGGTCCCATGGGGTGCGCCGTGCATTTTTTGGAGTATTCTGCAGTTCGAGTTGTCTGCATATGATTTGACGTCGCCAACGGTGGCTTTCGGATATCCCTAGCGAGCGTTCTGAGTCAGATTTCGTCGTTTTCCGGAGCAGGGGCGCGTCATTCTCGCCATGTCGGAACCCAAAATGACGCAGCGCCCTAAAGGTTTGCCCGCTCGGGGTATTGCTGGCGCGGTCACGTTGCAGAATACTCCGTTTTTTGCACGGGCCAGGATGGGGTACCTTAGGAGAACACGGCGGTATCCCGTAAATATATACAATCTGTACCGTAATTTATACAATACGAAGAGGCAGACAGCGTAGGGTGGGTGCATTGGGGTGCTTGGTGCATCAAAACGGGGACCCCACGTGCCGTATACTCTGGCTGGATGTGAAAGCGGCTTGACGCGTTGCCAGGCGTAGGGGAGGGTGCCTCGATGAGCGTATTCGAAATTGTGTTTAGTCCGACGGGTGGAACGCAGAAGGTGTCTGGCCTTGTGGCCGGGGCACTGGACAAGAATACCGTTACCGTCGATCTGACCGTTAGCGGGCTAGATTTCAGCGCTGTCTCGATGACCGAGGACGACGCGGCCGTAATCTCTGTGCCGGCGTATGCCGGTAGAATCCCGGCTGTGGTGGCTGACCGGTTGGGCATGGTGCGCGGCAACGGGGCTCGGGCTGTTTTGGTTTGCGTATACGGAAACCGCGCGTTTGAGGACACGCTCGTAGAGCTGGAGGACGTTGCGAAGCATGCGGGATTCCGGGTGATCGCGGCAGTTGCAGCCATTGCAGAACATTCCATTGCACGACAGTTTGCTGCCGGTCGTCCGGATGCGCAGGATGCGGCGCAGCTCGCAGAGTTTGCGCAACAAATTCAGCAAAAGCTGTTGGCTGAGGATACATCCGAGCCCTCTATTCCCGGCAACCGTCCTTATAAACAAGCCGGAGGTCACCGCATGGCACCCGAGGCAACAGAGGATTGCGTCTCCTGCGGTGCATGCGCCGCGGCGTGCCCCGTTTGTGCTATCGACAAGGGTGACCCCAAACGAGCAGCTGGCGAGGCGTGCATCTCCTGCATGCGCTGCATCGCCGTATGTCCGCGAGGTGCTCGCAAGCTTGATTCCAACAAACTATCCGCTGTTTCCCAGATGCTGAGCAAGGTTTGCGTCGTGCGGAAGGAATGCGAGCTCTTTATCTAGCGCATACGAAATTGGCGCAATGGGGCCAGGTTAATCTGCACCGACCTGGTGCAAACAAACCTGTCCCCAATGCACCAGAGCAAGGAGTGTCCCCGGGTGCCGGCAGAAAAGGAACGTCCCTAAGTACCGCATAAATACCGTTTATCGGAGAAAAAATACCGTTCGCCGGTCATAATGATTGTTCCGGCTTTGGGCTTGTCTACAATAACCCCCGTAAAAGAAATGCGGAAGGTTACCGAGTCCCCTCGGACGTGGGCCTAACCAAAGTCTTTGATCGCGAGCGTCTCAATGGGCGCATTCGATTGATTTTGGTTGGGCTATATTTATGAAGGGACATGTCACCATGGGTTTCTTTTCTCGCCTAATGGGTGGCTCGGATAAGCAGACGACTGCGGCTTCCGAGTTCGAAATCCTCGCTCCCGTTTCCGGCGAGCTTGTTCATCTAGAAAATACCAATGACCCCGCTTTTAGCAGCCGTGCAGTGGGCGATGGCGTTGCCGTGGTTCCCCAAGAGGGAACGGTGTGCGCTCCTGTTTCCGGCACCGTCGCGGCGCTGTTTCCGACTGAGCACGCGCTGGGCATCATGTCCGACGACAGCTCTGCTCAGGTGATGCTGCATATCGGAATCGACACTGTTAAACTTGAGGGCAAGGGCTTCCATGCGCTTGTTGCCCAGGGTGATCACGTTGACGCGGGCCAGCCCCTCGTCGAGGTCGATTTCGACGTGGTCCGCGCCGCCGGCTTCGATCCCACGGTCTTCGTTATCGTGTGCGAGCGCTCGGAGAACTCGACTCTTCGTGAGCATGCTTCCGGCCCTGTTGCTGTTAAAGAGCCTGTCGTCTGGCTTTCCGAGTAAATTCTTGTGGTGGGTACCGTGGCTATCAAGCGAGTTTTTAACAACAACGTCGCAATGGTCACTTCGGACGATGGCTCCGAGCTCATCGTCATCGGTCGAGGCCTCTGCTTTGGCCGTCATGCCGGCGATGCCATCGACGAGGCGTCGATCGAAAAGACCTACGCGTTGCAGGAGGGAACTTCTCAGGATTCGCGTACGATTGACCGCTTGGCACATCTTTTGGAGTCCATCCCCACCGTCAACCTCGTGATTGCCGAGGACATTGTTCAGATGCTCCGTCGAGAGCTCAATGTTGATATCAACGACAAGATTCTCATTGCTCTCGCAGACCATATCAGCCTTGCTTTGGAGCGCGAGCGCAAGGGCGTCTCCTGTGAGAATCCGTTGCTGCTCGAGATCCAGCAGTTCTATCGCAAGGAGTATGCACTTGCGGGCCGTGCGCTGCAGATTATCAAGGAGTATATGGGCATTCAGATGAGCGAAGAAGAGCAGGGTTTCATTACGCTGCATATCGTCAACGCCACCATGCCGCAACGCTCCGATCGTTTGATTGTTTCGGTCCAGCTTGTTCGCGACGTGCTCGCGATTGTTTCCAAGCGCTATGCTACGACCCTCGATGACACCTCGCTGCCTTACGAACGTTTCGTTCGTCACCTGCAGTTTTTCGCACAGCGAGCGCTCGATCCTACGGCAGGGCAAATCAACGGAGACGCGCTGTTCCGAATCGATGAAACGGCGTATCCGTGCGCATTCTCGTGCGCGGACGCCATAGCCGCCCACTTGTCGTCTACCTATAACGTTGTCGTTACCGATGCTGAGAAGAGTTATCTCGCATATCACATTGTTAACCTGCTTGGAGAACCTGGTCTCTAGGCATAACGTGCCCACACATCGATTGATATAAGGCAAGGCTCACGGTCTTGTCCAGGGCACATCTGTCTTAATTTGCGGAAAAGGAAGGGGAGTACCGCTATGACCGCAAAAAAGAAGTTCAATTTCAAAGCGCCGTTGGAGGTGTTCGCGAAGTCGATCGTCCAGCCGATGATGTATCTCTCGGTTGCCGGCATCCTGCTCATCGTGGGCATCATTCTGACCAACAAGACCATCTGCGCTTTGGTCCCCGTACTGGGCTCCGGTCCGTTCCAGCTTGTGGGCGCCGTTGTCTATCAGTCGCTGATGTTTATCATCAACAACCTCTCGATTCTGTTCTGCGTGGGCATCGCCGGCGCCATGGCAAAGAAGAACAAGGGCCATGCTTCGCTGATTGCCCTGATGTCGTTCTTCCTGTTCCTGCAGGCTAACAACATCGTGCTCAACGCCACCGGCTCTCTTGCCGATGCGAGCGGCATGCTCGGTCTTACCGGAACCGGCCAGGCCACCGTTATGGGCATTCAGGTGCTCGATACCGGCGTGTTCGGCGGCATCATCCTTGGTTGCATCACCGGTGCCGTGTTCAACAAGTACTCGAACAAGCAGTTCCCCATTGCCCTTTCGATGTTCTCGGGCGTCCGCTTCCCGTTCCTGATTATGATCATCATCTCCTGGATCATGGGCGCTGGCTTCTGCATCGTTTGGCCTCCGGTTCAGGGTGCCATCTCCTCAGTTGCCGGCATCATTAAGGAGTCGGGCAACATCGGCCTCTTTATCTACGGCATGCTCAGCAAGCTGCTCGTTCCCACCGGTCTGCACCACCTCATCTACACCCCGTTCCAGTTCTCCGATGTGGGTGGCACCCTGACGCTGGGCGATCAGGTTATCGCCGGTGCCTACCCCATCCGTGTCGCCGAGATGGCAATGACGGGCCAGCCCTTCTCCGATAGCACCTACTTCAACAGCTACACCTTCAACAACCTGTGGCCCTACATCGGTATCGGTCTCGCCTTTATCGTCACCGCTTACAAGGGGAACAAGGATAAGACCAAGGCCGTTATCATCCCGCTGATCATCACCGCCGTGCTCTCCTGTGTCACCGAGCCCATGGACTTCCTCTTTGTCTTTGCCGCTCCCGTGCTCTTTGTCGTTCACTCGGTTCTTTCCGGCATCTTCCTGGTCCTGCTCAAGGTCCTCTCCGTGCCCGCTTCGACTGCAGGCGGCATCATCAACATCGTGGTTTCCAACCTGGTCCTCGGTGTCGACAAGACCAACTGGCCGGTTATGCTGGTGCTTGGAGTCGTTAACGCCGCTCTGTACTTCTTCCTCTTCACCTTCCTCATCAAGAAGCTCAACCTCCACACGCCTGGTCGCGAGGAGGAGTCCGAGCTCGCCGAGTCCGTTGCCGAGGGCGAGGCCGCCGCGTCTGTCGCGGTGAAGCAGGGCGCTGTTGCCGCGGCTCCCGCAGAGGGCGTCGATGCAGGTATTGCCGACCTGGTCGCAGGTCTTGGCGGCAAGGACAACATCGAGGAGCTCGAGAACTGCTTTACGCGTCTCCGCGTGAACGTTAAGAACCCGGACCTCATCAATGAGGACCTCATCAACCACGTGCCCAACAGCGGCATCAACCGCAACGGCAACAATATCCAGATCATCTTTGGCATGAAGGTCGCCGAGATGCGCGACAAGGTCGAAAACGCAATTGAGAAGGAGCAGTAAACAATGATCATTACTCTGTGTGGTGGCGGATCCACCTTTACCCCCGGCATCGTCAAGTCCATCGCCCTGCGCAAGGACGAGCTCGATGTTGACGAGATTCGTCTGTACGACATCAACGAGGAGCGCCAGCGCAAGATCGGCGTTCTCGTGGACTGGATTCTGCACGAGGACCTTGGCCTGGACATCAAGCTCACGGTGACTACCGACAAAAAGACGGCTTTCACCGACGCGAGCTTCGTGTTTGCCCAGATGCGCGTGGGCGGCTACGCCATGCGCGAGCAGGACGAGAAGATTCCGCTGCGTCACGGCTGCGTGGGCCAGGAGACTTGCGGTTGCGGCGGCCTTGCCTACGGCATGCGCACCATCTTCCCCATGGTCGAGCTGATCGACGACGTTGAGAAGTACGCCAAGAAGGACTACTGGATTCTCAACTACTCCAACCCTGCCGCCATCGTCTCCGAGGGTTGCCGTGTGCTGCGTCCCAACGCTCGCATCATCAACATCTGCGACATGCCGATCGCGATTATCGACGTGGTTTGCGCCGCGCTCGATATCGACAAGAAGGATGTTGAGTACGATTACTTTGGCCTCAATCACTTTGGTTGGTTCACCTCGATTCGCCACAAGGGCGAGGAGGTGCTCCCGCAGCTGCGCGAGTATATCAAGGAGCATGAGATTCTGCTGCCCGATTCTTACCTCAAGGGCATGGGCTCGCTCATGGCAAAGAAGCCCGAGGAGACCGCCGACGAGCATCCCGAGCAGAACCGCCACACCAAGGGCAGCTGGTACTACGTCTGGAAGGGCGAGTACGAGATCATGGAGTGCTTCCCGGAGTACCTGCCCAACACGTATCTGAACTACTACCTGCAGCAGAAGGAGTTCGTCGAGCATTCCAACCCCGAGCGCACCCGTGCTAACGAGGTTGAGGAGACGCGCGAGAAGAACCTCTTCGACGGCATCGACCACTACGAGAAGACGGGCGAGATCGACGAGAGCACGTTCTATGCGGGCAGCCACGGCGACTGGATTGCCGATCTGGCCATCGCTCTGAAGAACGATACCAAGCAGCGCTTCCTGGTCATTTGCGAGAACAAGGGCGCTATCCCCAACATGCCCTACGACGCTATGGTCGAGCTGCCTGCCTACATTGGCAAGAACGGCCCCGAGGTCATCAGCCGCGACAACATTCCGCTGTTCCAGCAGGGTCTTATGATGCAGCAGCTGAACTCCGAGAAGCTCGTGGTCGAGGCTACGATCGAGGGTTCGTACGAGAAGGCGCTCAAGGCCTTTACGCTCAACAAGACCGTGCCGTCGATGAAGGTCGCCAAGGAGGTTCTCGACGACATGATCGAGGCCAACAAGGGTTACTGGCCCGAGCTTAAGTAAAAGCAACAGGGTCGCTGGCCGCATACCATGAGCAATGCCCCGTCCACGTGGTTGCGTGGGCGGGGCATTGTCGTTTGGTAACGCGTTTTATCAAATATGGCATTTATCTGCGGTAATGTTCTATTTCACCGCTGAGGGTGACATTTCATGCCGCCTGCCGAACTGCGTGAAGACCTAACAACGTTTTTAGGTCAGTGTTGTGCGTGTAGCAACTTCGCCCGGCCTCGCCTCCGGGCTGCCATGTGAGAGGGGATCTTATGGCTCGACTGCATGTAATGGAACGCAGCCACGCTCAGGCCGTCATGGACGACCTGCACGATGCGCTCGGACGTCGTCTGGCGGTGAGCTCGCTCGCCCCGTGTCCCGTAGAGTTTACGGCAGCGCTCGTCAACCTGTGCTCCACCCAGAGCTGCGGCAAGTGCACGCCCTGCCGCGTGGGCCTAAGCGCGCTGAGCGACCTGCTCGCCGATGTGCTCGAAGGGCGCGCCGATGAGTCCACACTCAACCTGATTGAGCGCACGGCCCGCACCATCTACCTTTCGAGCGATTGCGCCATCGGCTACGAGGCCGGCGCCATGGCGCTCACGGCCATTCGCGGCTTCCGCGACGATTTTGAGCATCACATTCGCGAGCACTCCTGCGGCTTTGATCGTGAGGCCCGCGTCCCGTGTGTCTCGGGCTGTCCGTCGCACGTCGACATTCCCGGTTACATTTCGCTCGTCGAGGCCGGCCGCTATGCCGATGCCGTCAAGGTCATCCGCAAGAATAACCCGCTGCCGCTCGTTTGCGGCCTGGTGTGCGAGCATCCCTGCGAGATGCATTGCCGCCGTGGCATGGTCGACGACCCCATGAACATCCTCGCCCTTAAGCGTTTTGCCGTTGAGCACAGTGACCTCAACGACCACAAGCCGCATGTAGTGGACAACACCGGTAAGCGCGTCGCCGTGATCGGCGGCGGCCCGGCCGGCCTTTCCTGTGCCTACTACCTGGCCGTGATGGGTCATAAGGTGACCATCTTTGATCAGCGCCACCACCTGGGCGGCATGCTGCGCTATGGAATTCCCAGCTACCGTCTGCCGCGCGAGCGCCTACAGGCCGAGATCGACTGGATCTTGAGCGCCGGCATCGACGTTGAGCTCGATCACTCCGTCAACGGCGAGGAGCTTGCCCGCCTGCGCGACGAGTTCGATGCCGTCTACCTGGCCATCGGTGCCCACAGCGATAAGAAGCTCGGCCTTCCGGGCGAAGAGGCGCCCGGCGTGGAGTCGGCCGTCAAGATGCTGCGTGCCATTGGAGACGACGAACTGCCCGACCTGAGCGGCCAGCGCGTGTGCGTCATCGGCGGCGGCAACGTGGCCATGGACGTGGCTCGCTCTGCTGTGCGCTGCGGTGCCGAAAAGGTGAGCATCGTCTACCGCCGCCGCATCTGCGACATGACGGCCCAGGATGCCGAGATTGCCGGCGCCCAGGCCGAGGGCTGCGAGGTCCTGGAGCTCACCGCACCGCTCGCTATCGAGACGGGCGAGGAAGGTCACGTGAGTGGCCTGCGCGTGCAACCGCAGATTATCGGCGAGCCCCGTCGCGGTCGTCCGGCCCCGCGTGCCGCCGCCACGCCCGAGCGCGTCATCCCCTGCGAGCGCGTGTTTGTTGCCATTGGCCAGGACATCGATTCCAAGCCGTTTGAGGATATGGGCATCGCCTGCAAGTGGGATCGCGTCGTCACCGATTCGGACGGCGCCGTGCCCAACTTCGATGGCCTCTTTAGCGGCGGCGACTGCCAGACCGGTCCCGCCACCGTCATCCGTGCCATCAACGCCGGCCGCGTGGCTTCGGCAAACATCGACCGCTACCTGGGCTTTGACCACAAGATCAAGCTCGACGTGGAGCTGCCGACCGTGCAGTTTAAGGGCAAGCACGAGTGTGGCCGCTGCGAGCTGGGCGAGCGCGAGGCCGGCGAGCGCATTCACGATTGGAATCTGGTCGAGCAGGGTCTCACCGAGCAGGAGGCGCGCCAGGAGGCGAGCCGCTGCCTGCGCTGCGACCACTTTGGCTTTGGCGCGTTCCGCGGAGGGAGGAACCTGGAATGGTAGAGCTCAACAAAACCACCGTCGGCGACAACAGCGAAAACGGAGCGCACAACATGGTCAAGCTCACTATCGATAATTGCGAGGTCGTGGTGCCCGAGCACACCACGATCCTGGACGCGGCCAAGTCCGTCGGTATCCAGATTCCCACCCTGTGCTACCTGCGCGATCTAAACGAGATCGGCGGCTGCCGCGTGTGCGTGGTCGAGGTTGAGGGCTGCGACCAGCTGGTTGCCGCCTGCAACAACTACGTGCTCGACGGCATGGTGGTCCACACCAACAGCCCCAAGGCCCGCGAGGCGCGTCGCACCAACGTGCAGCTGCTACTGTCCCAACACGACTCGCGCTGTACGAGCTGCGTGCGCAGTGGTAACTGCAACCTGCAGACCATCGCCAACGACCTGGGCATCTTCTATCTGCCGTACGAGCAGCACCTGGCGCGCGAGGGCTGGGACTTCGATTTCCCCATCATCCGCGATAACGACAAGTGCATTAAATGCATGCGCTGCATCAAGGTGTGCGAGAGCGTGCAGGGCCTAGGGATTTGGGACCTGACCAACCGCGCCACGCATACCGCCGTGGGTACCCGCGGGCGCACGCCGATCGGCAAGACCGATTGCGTCGCGTGTGGTCAGTGCATCACGCATTGTCCGACGGGCGCCCTGCGCGAGCGTGACGATACCGAGACCGTGTTCGACGCCATCGCCGATCCCGACAAGATCGTGCTGGTGCAGATCGCGCCTGCCGTGCGCAGCGCTTGGGGCGAGGAGCTCGGCATATCTCGCGAGGAGGCAACCGTCGAGCGTCTGGCCTGCGCACTGCGCCGCGTTGGCTTTGAGTACGTGTTCGACACCGATTTCTCGGCCGACCTCACCATTATGGAGGAGGGTTCCGAGCTGCTCGAGCGCCTGGGCAAGGCCGCTAAGGGCGAAGGCGACAGCCGCGGCTGGCCCATGTTTACGAGCTGCTGCCCGGGTTGGGTGCGCTTTGTGAAGGCGCGCTATCCGGAGTTTGTCGACAGCCTGTCCACGTCCAAGTCGCCGCAGCAGATGTTCGGCGCCATCGCCAAGACCTACTACGCCAAGGTGCTGGGCGTGGAGCCCGAGCGCCTGTTTGTGGTGTCCGTTATGCCGTGTACGGCCAAGAAGGCTGAGTGCGCGCTGCCGAGCATGATGGGCGAGGGCGGCGCGCCCGACGTGGACGTTGCGCTGACGGTGCGCGAGATGGTGCGCATGGTCCGCGCGAGCCACGTGAGCGTCGACACACTTACCGAGGAGCCGCTCGACACGCCGCTGGGCTTTGGCACGGGGCGCGGGCGTGATCTTTGGCGCCACGGGCGGCGTGATGGAGGCCGCCGTGCGCTCGGCATATTACCTGGTGACGGGCAAGAACCCGGATGCCGATTTCTTTACCGACGTGCGTGGCCTGGATGGCTGGAAGGAAGCCGTCGCCGATATCGATGGCACCAAGGTGCGCGTCGCCGTGGCACACGGGCTGGGCAATGCCGCCCGTCTGCTCGACGCGATTCGCGACGGCCGCGTGAGCTATGACTTCGTCGAGGTCATGGCGTGCCCGGGCGGCTGCGTCGGTGGCGGCGGTCAGCCCATCCACGACGGTTGCGAGCTGGCAGCCGAGCGCGGTCAGGTGCTCTGGGGCCTCGATGCGAATGCCGAGATTCGCTTCTCGCACGAGAATCCCGATGTCCAGGCATGCTACCGCGAGTTCTTGGGCGAGCCGCTCTCGCCGCTGGCCGAGGAGCTGCTGCATACCGACCATCACGCATGGACGATGCCTAACGAGGGGGCGTGCTAGCCATGCGTGCGTTTGATGTTGAGATGACGCGCCGGGGATTTGCCTCGGCGCTTACTGCGGGCGCGTTGTCACTCGTGCTTGCTGGTTGTGGCGGCGGAGCTGCGGGGGCGGGGTCTGCTGTGGGCTCGGCTGCCACGGACGGCGCCGGTGCTGTCGCAGAGCCGGTCGAGGTGCACGTCGCCTCGCTCAAGGGGCCGACCTCGATTGGCCTGGTGCAGTTTATGGACCAGGCAGCGAGTGGCGAGACGGATAACGAGTTCGACTTTGCGATCAGCGCCGCAGCCGACGAGATCGTGCCCAAGGTGATTCAGGGCGATATCGATATCGCCCTGGTGCCCGCCAACGTGGCGAGCGTGCTCTACAACAAGACCGAGGGCGCGGTGCAGGTCATCGACATCAACACGCTGGGCGTGCTGAACGTGGTGACGGGCGACGCGAGTGTGGCCTCGTTTGGCGATCTGGCGGGCCATACCGTCTATATGACGGGCAAGGGCACCACGCCGGAGTACGTCATGAACTACTTGCTGGAGCGCGCGGGCCTGACCGGCCAGGTGACGCTTGAGTTTAAGAGCGAGCCCACCGAGGTGCTGTCGGCGTTGCTTGTCGACCCGTCCGCCGTGGGCGTGCTGCCGGAGCCGTTCAAGACCGCTGCCATCGCCAAGAGCGAAGGCAAGCTGTCGGCGCCGGTGAGCCTGACCGATGTGTGGGATGAGCTAGCGGGTGACACGGGTTCGCGCCTGCTGACGGGCGTGACCGTGGTGCGCCGTGCCTTTGCCGAGGAGCATCCCGAGGCCGTGGCGGAATTCTTGCGCTGCCATGAGGCGAGCGTGAAGGCTGTCAATGCGGCGCCGGCAGATTGGGCACAGGCCGTGGTCGATGCGGGTATCGTCGATAACGCCGCGATTGCTGAAAAGGCGATTCCCGGGTGCATGCTCGTGTGCCAGACGGGGAAGGATATGAAGGCGGCGCTCGGTGGGTACCTGCAGGTGCTGGCCGATGCGGACGCGAGCGCCGTGGGCGGCAAGCTCCCGGCTGATGATTTCTATTACATGGAGTAGCCCGTGCGTGCGTTTGCTCGACAAATGACAGAGCGTATGAAGGCGGTGACGGCAGCAGGTGCCGTTGCCGCCTTTTGGCTTGCCGTGTGGGTCTTTGCAGCAGCACTGGTGGCGCAGCCGTTGATTTTGCCGGGGCCAGGCACTGTTGCGATGGCGTTGCTGCGGCTAGTATGCGATGCCGGTACGTGGGCGATTCTGGTGGACTCAGGCGCGCGAATCTTGGGTGGGCTGGCGCTTGCCGCGGCGTGCGGCGGCGTGATGGCGGGAGCCTCGGTGCGGTCGCCGACGTTTGCCCGCTTGGTGGCGCCGGCGCTTTCGTTTGTTAAGGCGACGCCGGTTGCCTGCGTGGTGGTCCTGCTGCTCATTTGGTTGGGGTCGGCGCGTGTGAGCGTCGCGGCGGTCTTTTTGATGGCACTGCCGGGCGTGTATTTTTCGCTGGTCGAGGGCTTGGCGCAAGTGGATAAGCCGCTGGAGCAGATGTTTCGTCTGCATGGCGTGCGGGGTTGGCGTCTGTTTTGTGCCCACACCTGGCGCGAAGTCCTGCCGTTTGTGCTTTCGTGCGCCCGCGCTGTGATCGGCATGAGCTGGAAGGCCGGCGTGGCGGCGGAGCTCATCGGCATGGCGACGGGCACCGTGGGCGAACGCATCTATCAGGCGAAGCTTTTGATCGAGACGGCGGACCTGCTGGCGTGGACCGTGCTGGTTGTTATGGCTTCGTGGGCATGCGAGCGCGTGCTGGTGTGGTTGCTGCGGGCTTCGGGGCCCGTGGCGTGGCGTACTGCCGTGCGGGCGCATGGGCGCGGTGGCCGCGGGCGTGCGTGCGGCTCTGCTGGCGGCGGGGCTGCTGCGGAGCTTGCGCTCGCCGTGGGCGACCGGGCGCCCTGGTCGCCGGCGCTCGACGGACTGGTGCTTCATGTGCCCGCCGGTGGACGCACCTGTGTGATGGGCGCTTCGGGCGTGGGCAAGTCGACGTTGCTTGCGCTGGTGGCGGGGGAGTGCGCACCGTGCTCCATGGTGTTTCAGGACGTGCGCCTGGTCGAGGACGCCTCTGCTTTGGATAACGTGCTGGTGTGCGCCGATGCACGCGTGAATGCCTCGAGTGCCGCTGCCTTGTTGCGCCTGCTGGTACCGGGGATCGATGTGCATGCCCGCGTGGCCGAGCTCTCGGGCGGGCAGCGCCGTCGCGTCGAGATTGCCCGAGCCCTGCTGTGTCCGGGCGGCGCAGTGATTCTGGACGAGCCCTTTACCGGTCTAGACATCGCTGCGCGCGACGCATGCACCGAGGTCGTGCTCGACTTGCTCGACGGTCGTATGCTGTTGCTTGCCACGCACGATTCCGCTGACGCTCGGGCCCTCAATATCTCGGACATCATCACGCTCTAAAGACTTACTCAGCAACAAATTGATCCGTTTTTTTCTCCGTCCCCATGGGGTCGGGTATGGTATTCTATCTGCGGGGTAATACTTAGGAATACCAAGTAATACCAGCGCCGTAGAACAAACTCCAGATGCGGGCCAATCGGGTTGCCTTCACAGCCCGTCGCCCAGCCGCGTGGCCCGCATCCATCCGCACCACCGTCGTTTCAAAAAGGAAGCGCCATGGCAGAACACATGACCCCGGTTGTCGCGAAGGTCTTGCCCGAGGAAAAGGCGGCCTTCGCGGCGGCAACCCAGCTCGTGGGCACTACGCCGTCCAACGCCATCCGCATGTTTATCGCCGCCTTCAATCGCTGCGGCACCTTCCCGTTCGACATCTCGCCGAGCGGGGCTTTTGGCGCTGCGCCCGATTCTCATCAACAATGACTGTCCCAAACTGCCGGCACTTGGGGACGTTCCTTTTAATATGAGCAGGACATTGTCAAGAGGCAAAATCGGGCCTGGCCCCAACGATATGGGGTCAGGCCCTCTCCCTATATCAACCCCTCCGCGGCGACCTCGGCGTGTCTTTCCG
>ENA-OQKC01000412-OQKC01000412.1-human-gut-metagenome-genome-assembly--contig:-NODE-412-length-18251-cov-2.834750_pt1 | contig 18251 bp, 18 predicted proteins | sample MGYA00242774_ERZ504790 | MGnify/ENA primary metagenome ERZ504790 (study PRJEB26092, sample SAMD00036419) | human gut metagenome | host: Homo sapiens | study: EMG produced TPA metagenomics assembly of...
AACCTAGTAATAAGAAAAATGAGAAAAACGATTCTAACCGCAGCCTTACTTTGTGCTTTTCTGGGAACTCAGGCACAGGAGTATTATGAGAAACACGTAGCTTTTCCGGCAGGAGCGACTACGGAACAGAAGATAGATATGGCTTCCCGTTTGGTGCCTACACCGCAACAGTTGGCATGGCAACAAAGGTGAATTCACTTGTTTCCTTCATTTTTGGATTAATACCTTTACAGGCCGTGAATGGGGAGATGGTAAAGAAGATCCGGCCATTTTCAATCCTACCGAATTGGATTGTGAACAATGGGTAAGAGCTCTGAAGGAAGGTGGCTTCAAAATGGCTATCATTACTGCCAAGCATCATGATGGTTTCTGTTTGTGGCCTACCCGGACAACCAAGCATTCTGTTGCTTCTTCTCCATGGAAAAACGGAAAAGGGGATGTGGTACAGGAACTCCGCAAAGCTTGTGACAAGTATGGATTGAAATTCGGAGTCTATCTTTCTCCTTGGGATCGTAATGCGGAATGTTACGGACAAGGAGAAGCTTATAATAAGTTTTTCATCGAACAGCTGACTGAACTGCTTACCAATTACGGAGAAGTGCATGAGGTATGGTTTGATGGAGCTAACGGCGAAGGACCTAACGGAAAGAAGCAGGAATATGATTGGGACGCTATTTTGAAGACTATCCGTCGTCTTCAACCTAAGGCAGTTACCGCTATCATGGGCGATGATGTGCGTTGGGTAGGTAATGAAGGTGGATTGGGACGTACCACGGAATGGAGTGCAACGGCTTTGATGCCTAATTCTTATCCGGGTTCTGATGAAGTCTATAAGAGATTGGGCATAAATGCTATGTCCAAGGATTTGGGAAGCCGTGAATTGGTATCTAAAGCATCGGATTTGTTCTGGTATCCTTCTGAAGTTGATGTTTCTATCCGTCCGGGATGGTTCTATCATGCCGAACAGGATAATCAAGTTCGTTCACTTGCCAACTTGGTGAATATTTATTATCGTTCTGTGGGTTGTAACTCTGTTTTGTTGCTGAATATTCCACCCGATAAACGTGGTTTGATGCACGAGAATGATGTGAAACGTATCAAGGAGTTGACGGAATATATAAAAAAGACCTTTGCTGATAATAAAGTTGAGAAGGGAAATAGGATATGGACAGCCAAAGTAGGAGATACGAAAGAATATAAGGTGAGGAAGAATACACTTGTTAATACTTTCTTAATTCAGGAGGATATTACAAAAGGCCAGCGTGTGGAAGGTTTTACAGTAGACGTGTTCGCCAATGGCGCATGGCATCATGTGGGTGAGGGAACTACGGTGGGATATAAACGGTTGTTGCCTTTCTCGGATAGTCATGCCGAAAAGGTTAGAGTGACAATTACGGGTGCTCGTGGAACCGTCAATATCAGTAACATAGGCTTGTATTATGCTGAACCATTGGTTGATAAAACGATGAAAGTAACCTTGAGTGATGTCCCGGTGGATGGTTGGAAAACAGTGGGCATGGATGCAGCCGCAGCCATCGATGGAAAACAGGAAACTGTTTGGAAAACCGAAACTTTAACTCCCTTGGTGGTTGATATGGGTAAAGAAGTGGAAATAGCCGGTTTCAGTTATGCTCCTGCACAGGAGGAGGATCTGACTGGCACTATCTATAAATACAACTTTTATGTCAGCCGGGATGGTAAGGATTGGATGAAGTGTGACGCTACAGGTGAATTCAGTAATATCATGCATAATCCTGTTCCTTATTTTGTACGTTTCGGAAAGACTTATCCGGCCCGTTATTTTAAACTGGAGCCTGTTACCGAAATAAATAACAAAGCAGTAACTGCTGTCGGTGAGATAGGAGTATTGTTGAAATAAATCAGGTTAATATATTTTTTTATTTTAGGAGAAGTTATGTCAAAAGTCGGGTGAGAGAATCATCTGGGTTTTGACGTAACTTCTTTTGTATATGGAAGGCATATTAAGGAATTAGCTAATAATCTGTTAAGAGCTTTCCGGATTTTGAGAAAACGTATTATATTTGCATAAGCATAACAGATATTCAACTTTTTGATTAATTGTAGAAAGCCTTTGTTTAATCGATATCACTTAAATGAGTAAAATATGAAAAAAAGCTTGTACTTTCTTTTTATATTAGCCTTGTTCTGTTTGACAGGCTGCAAGGATGCGCTTGTTCCGAAACCTATAAAGCTCACTTGCAATATCAATACATTTGACGCTCCTATATCATGTATCAGCCGTTCGACAGCAGATGCGGATAAACTTTATATTGGTCAGGAAGACGGTTGTATCATAGAAAAAGTGAACAATAATTGCCAGACCTATTCCATTAATAGCAACCGGCGTATATATGATATATTGGAATATAGTGAAGATTCTCTGTTTGTGGGAACAAGAGATGCCGGTTTGAAACTATTGGCTAAATCCTCTCGGCAGACCCAGACTTACTACATAAAAAATAAGAGGATGAATTATTCGGTATATAGTATGGCTTTGGATGATGACAAACAGTGTTTGTATGTGGGGACTAGTAATGGACTGTTTAGATTGAATTTGAAAGATGGTTCCACATCTCATGAACTCACTCCCATTCAACTAGGGAAATGTAGTAAAAACGTGTGGGTGAAGTAAGGTTGTGATAAAGGAAAAAAACTATATGTGGCTAGTGAACAGGGGTTGTTTGTTGTCCGTAATCTTGAAAAGGACTTTAAACGACCTGTTATAGATTCTCTGGTTACCAATGTCAGTGTTTATAATGATACAGTATATGCTTTGTTGGAAAATTCGGTTTTTAAGATATCTCCCGATGGAAAAAAGACGCTTGTACGCAAAGGACGGTGTTACTTGTATGCTCAAGGACCCGACAAGGATGAATGGTTTATCAGTGCTAATTCTATACTTTATGTCAAAGACGGTTGCACTTTAGAATATGATTTGCCGAATGGTATCAGTACTATCGCCAGGCAGATAGGCTTTATGGGGAAAGATTTTCTGCATCTGGCATGCAGAGAGGCTATGCTTTCTTTTGCCTTGCGACAGAACTCGGCAGATTTAGACAATAATGTATTGGCGGTTAGTGATAAAAGGACGGGAGACTCCATTTTCTTTATTACCGATGATCTTCGTTTACATCTGTATAAGTTTGTCTATAATCATCCGGAATTCAAATCAAAGTCTTTAGGAAAGATTGAAGGCTTGGATATTGTGGGTAATGATATTATAAAATTTTTGGAAACCAGTCCTAATACTTTCTTTCTTGCTACGCGTAAGAAACTTTATAAGATTAAAGGCAATAGAGCGGAGTGTCTTTGCAGCTCAGTAACACGAAAGGCAGAATAATATCACTTCTCTTTATTATTCCACCGCGGAACATTGTCTTTATGTGGGTACTAGGGAATATTTAGGTATTATAGATGAACAGCAGGACCATATTGTAACTCCTATTCCGGTTGTGTCAGATAAAGGGGTGAAAGATACTATCGACGCTTATATTACCGGAATTTGTGAGAATGAGGATAGTATTTATGTAACGACCTTGAACAAAGGATTGTATGGAAGACCTTTAAACAGACCGCAGGAATCTTTCTGGCAGATACGTGATTTATCAGAGTATGAGAGTGTTTATGGTGTGATAATGAATGGTAGAAATAAATACTTGAATACCTCGTTGGGAATCGTTAATGAAGAAAATGCGACCTTGTTGCCAGTGAAACATGTGAAATCAATATCGGGAGCTCTTGAAAAGAATCCTAATGAGGGCTTTTTCATACTCTATTATTATGGTATGAGTTTTAAGGGATTGGATGATGCCGGTGTCCCAGAACCATTATTCTGCGATTTGGCTTTTAGCAAGCCTTGTATTGCCGTCAATGGACGGAAAGCGGTTTTGGGATGTAAGTCAGGATTATTCCTTTTTGATGGTAAATCAGGCTTGCTTCCTATCTCGATAGAAAAAGAAGAGATGTCCTATGCGCTGTATATCATCCTGTCAATAGCGGTGCTGCTATCGGCTTTTCTTGCTCTTTTCCTTTTGAAAAGACGGAAAAAAGGAACTCGGAAAGCGCTGATGGATAAAAAAGGGATAAATCCGGATGATGTCGGGATGAATTGGGAGGAACTGGAAATGGACGTTCATAAGGTTGACAAAAAAGTCAAGACCCTGTTTGATGCCTTGGGATACAGAAAAACAGAGGGAGAGGATGATATGCGTCAGGAACTGAAACAGGTGTGTTTGGATTTTGCTGACAAATATCCTGAATTGGGTAAATTATCCTTTATGAAACGAAGGGGAAAAGAAAGGTATTTTATAACGATACTTCTGATGATAGAAGATATTGATGCTGCTATTATTTCAAGAGTGCTGGATGTGGATCAGGCAACGGTAACAAGACATAAGTATAATGTAAGGAAAGAAATAGAACAACTTTATCCTGATGGGGAGTTTGATTGTAAAGTCATCAATCTGCTTTATGACCGTATCAATTCAAGAAGAAAATAAGTCCATCTTTAGAGTTATCTCAATTTACTGTATTTCGTAGAGCCGGCTTCGTGTATCTGTTTTGTTATGAGGAATGGCTTTTTTGCCGGAAGTGCTGAAACACTTCCGGCTCTCCTTTTTTCCTCCTTTTCTCTTCTAGGATGTTTTGGTCATATAAAAGGAGGAAACGGGATTAAAAAGGTATTTTCGGGATAATTTCAAACACTACTTTTGTTTCCGTCAGATGCGGACACTCTGATTGTTTGTCGTACGTTCCGTAGATGATTAAAATGTTTTTCGAAAAACCAATTGAATTTTATTAATTAACCGTTTAAACTAAACTTTTATCATGAAAACAAAGTTTGCCTTACTTCTAGTGTTTTGTGCCATTTCATTAAACATCTTTGCACAAGAGAAAAAAATAAAGGATAGAAGAACCAATCCCGAACTTTATTATTTGGAAGAATCGGAGGTTGCCAATAGCTGGAGTTACTGCCTCCTCTCCTGAAGCAGGAAGTATTTGTTCTTGTATGACAAAGCCCGTTACGACTGGGGGAAATTGCAAAGGGATACTCCTAGGGGTGAACAAGCTGTCAGTGATGCCCGTGTAAATGGTGATGGCGTTCCCTTTGGCCTTTTCGGAGGCTTTTGGTATTGAAATAACGAGGGATAAAACGCCGGAACTGTATAGGCTCATTATTAATATGAGAGAGGATGCCGGAGATTTGGCTACCCGTCATGCTAAAGAGTATTATATGCGTGTACGTCCTTTTAGTTTTTTCAATGAAATGACTTGTAATCCCGAACAGCAGGAAGAACTTTCAACGAACGGTTCCTATCCTTCGGGACATACAGCCATAGGATGGGCTACTGCCCTTGTTTTGGCAGAAATCAATCCTGACAGGCAGAATGAGATTCTGAAAAGAGGATTTGAAATGGGACAGAGTCGTGTTATTTGTGGGTATCATTTCCAAAGTGATGTAGATGCTGCCCGAATTGTGGCGAGTGCTGTTGTTGCCCGTCTCCATGCCAACGATGCTTTTGTGAAACAGCTTAATAAGGCGAAAGATGAGTTCTCCAAGTTGCAAAAAGCAGGACTCATTCAGTCTGTTTCCAAAAAATAATTCCCTATAACTTAACCATAAACCGTAACTATTTAATGTAATGTTTTTCTTAGATGAACCGGACAAGAGTATTTGCTGAGCCTAAAAGCATGACTATTGATCGGATGCTGATGGGAGGAGGAGTCTGACTGATTGCTTTCATTGTGTGGTCTTACAGATTCTTCACTGCCCTCAGTATGATAAAAATCAGAGACAGACTGACAGGATACTTGGATGGTTACCATTAAAACTGTATATTATGAAAAATCTTATATCATTAGGAGTTTTTCTCCTGATATTGTTCTCCGTACAGGTAAATGCACAGGAACAATCAGTTTTGAAAATACGTCCTACAGGACGAATCTTGATGGATGGAGGCTTGTTTCATTCAGATAATAAAAACTTTGTAGATGGTGTAGCGATTCCTGATGCTCGGATAGGTGTAAAAGCAACCTATGGAAAATATAAAGCGAAAGTGGATATAGGCTATGCGTATGGAAAGGTCAGTTTAAAAGACATATTTGTAGAAAGACAATTTTCCTCACATGCGTTATTACGTGTAGGGAATTTTGTACATCAGTTCGGGCTTCAAAGTTCTACTAGTTCGTCTATGAAAGTAACCATGGAGGAGCCGGCAAGTAATGAGGCTTTTTTCAACAGCCGGCTGATGGGGGGCTATGTTTGTGTATGACAAAAATGATTTTTTCGGTACAGCTAGTGTTCATGTGGAGAGCGAGGCTCTTAAGAAGAAATCCAATGAATTGGGTAAAATGGGTTATGGTGCTATGAGCCGCTTGGTCTATCGTCCTTTACATGATACAGGGAGATTGTTTCAGTTGGGTATTTCCGGTGCTTACGAAACACCTAGATACAATAGTGAACCTACACTTAACCATACTAGCTTTGACTTGGGGGCTAATTTCCCGACGCGTATTGCAAAAGTCAGAGCTGTGAATGCCTTGATTCCGGATGCAAAGAACCTGATAAAATTTACACCGGAGATGATAGCAGGATATGGTCCTGTGGCATTGGAAGCACAATATTATTATCTTCAAGTGAATCGGAAAAAGGATTTTAAGAATTATAAAGCGAGTGGTATGTATGGAATACTGAGAGGTTTGCTGATAGGTGGTAATTATAGATATTCACATACGGATTGTGGTATTGCCACTCCGGACTCTGGTTCGTTGGAATGCGTATTCGGATATAACTATACTGATATGTCGGATACCCGGTCCCATATTTATGGCGGGCGTTTGAACGATGTCTCTTTTACTGTCAATTATTATATCAATAAGTATATGATATGGAGATTCCGGTACTCTTATACTAAGATAACGGATAGAGTGGGATTTGAAAACCAGTCATTAAGTGCGTTTCAGACACGTTTTCAAGTGATATTTTAAATAGAGGGTCAGAGTTTCATTTTGTTTCAAGAGTTTGAAGCAAGGTGGAACTCTTATATTTGAAACAGATTGGGTGGCAAGAAGAATGTCCTTTTGGGGGTAGAGGGTAGCATAAACCTGTTACTGTAAGAACGAATATTGAAAAATAGCTTTATCTTTGTATTCTTTATACTAGGAATTAAATGAAAAACAAATGAAAGAAGCAACCATAACTCCTTTTGCAAAGCCGCTATATATAATGACCAAACCTGTAGGTGCGGTTTGTAATCTGGCCTGTGATTATTGTTACTATTTGGAAAAATCCAAGTTATATGAGGAACAGCCGCGTCATGTGATGAGCGATGAATTACTGGAGAAATTTATTAAAGAATATATTCAGTCGCAAACCATGCCGCAAGTTTTGTTTACTTGGCATGGGGGAGAAACTTTGATGCGTCCTTTAGTTTTTTATAAGAAAGCCTTGGAACTTCAGAAAAAATATGCAGGTGGTAGAACCATTGATAATTGCATTCAGACAAATGGCACATTGCTGACAGATGAATGGTGTGAATTCTTTCGTGAGAATAATTTTTTGGTAGGCATTTCTATAGACGGTCCTCAGGAATTTCACGATGAATACCGGAAGAACAAGATGGGACAACCTTCTTTCTATAAGGTAATGAAAGGGATTAACCTGTTGAAAAAGCATGGAGTGGAATGGAATGCCATGGCAGTGGTCAATGACTATAATGCAGATTATCCGTTGGACTTCTATCGTTTCTTTCGTGACGAACTTGATTGTCATTATATACAGTTTACTCCCATTGTCGAGCGACTGTCTAGCCGTGCGGACGGTCTTCGGCTTTCTTCATTAAAGCAAAAAGACGGTGAACTGGCTCCTTTCTCCATTACTCCCGAGCAGTGGGGGAATTTCCTTTGTACTATTTTCGACGAATGGGTACTGAATGACGTGGGCAATTACTATATTCAGTTGTTTGATTCTACGCTGGCCAATTGGGTGGGACAGCAGCCAGGCGTTTGTTCATTAGCTAAATATTGTGGACATGCAGCCGTGATGGAATTCAACGGTGATGTGTATGCTTGCGATCATTTTGTCTTTCCTGAGTATAAATTGGGAAATATTTATCAGAAGACTTTGGTGGAGATGATGTATGGTAAAGAACAGGAAACTTTTGGTGTGATGAAGCACAATAGTCTGCCACAGCAGTGCCTGAACTGTTCTTATGAGTTTGCCTGTCATGGGGAATGTCCGAAGAATCGTTTTATGTTAAGTAAAGACGGTGAACCGGGATTGAATTACTTGTGTAAGGGATATTATCAATTCTTTGACCACGTAGCACCCTATATGGATTTTATGAAGAAGGAATATCTGGCGGAACGCGCTCCGGCTAATGTGATGGAGTGGGCGAGAGAAAGGAGAAATAAATAGACTGTTTTCAGTAAGCCGACTGTATGGAACAAGCAAGTCAACTTACCTGGTCGTTTCAGTTGACTTATTTGATCATTTAAGTTAAGTTACTTTTTCATGGCTGTTCGGCTTAGTTGGAAAAATAAAAGGAGCAAAGTCTCTACGACTTCACTCCTTTTATTTTTTCCGGTCAGATGAATTATTTTCCGTTGTATTCATCAGATACAGTTAATTTCTTACGACCTTTTGCACGACGGCTGGCTAATACGCGACGACCGTTAGCAGTTGCCATTCTTTCACGGAATCCATGTTTGTTTTTTCTCTTTCTGTTAGAGGGTTGGAACGTTCTTTTCATTGTATATACTTATTTTATGTTATTATTCACCATGAGTAACGGGCTGCAAAATTAGTGACTTTTTTGAAATAAACAAAGAGATAACTCATTTTTAGTGATTTCTTTTTGCGTTTTTTCTTGATTTACATTACTTTTGCACTCGAAATCACAGCTATAAGTGAATATAATCTGAAATAATAATCAAATATAAGCGAAGAAAAGTATGATTAATGCTCAAGACATTAAAATCGGAACAGCTATCCGTATGGACGGCAAATTGTATTTCTGTATTGACTTCCTGCATGTAAAACCGGGAAAAGGTAACACATTCATGCGTACTAAATTGAAAGATGTGGTTAATGGTTACGTTTTGGAACGTCGTTTCAACATCGGTGAAAAATTGGAAGATGTACGTGTGGAACGTCGTCCACACCAATATTTGTATATGGAAGGTGCAGACTATATTTTTATGAATCAGGAAACATTCGACCAAATTCCTATTGCTCATGACTTGATTAACGGAGTAGACTTCCTGTTGGAAGGAATGGTGGTGGATGTGGTTTCTGATGCTTCTACAGAAACAGTATTGTTTGCTGATGTTCCGGTAAAAGTGCAGATGAAAATTACTTATACCGAACCGGGTCTGAAAGGGGATACGGCTACCAATACGTTGAAACCTGCTACAGTGGAATCGGGTGCTACCGTGCGTGTTCCTTTATTCATTAATGAAGGTGAAACAATTGAAATTGATACTCGTGACGGTTCATATGTAGGCCGTGTGAAAGCATAATCTATTTATATATGCATATAAAAAGGCGGAACTTGTTGCAAGCTCCGCCTTTTTTATGTTTCTTTGTACTTCTCTGTGATGGATAAAATCAAAATAAAGCAATGAGATATTCTTTTATTATACCGGTTTATAATCGTCCTGAAGAGGTGGATGAGTTATTGAACAGTCTTACAAGGCAGACAAATAAGAATTTTGAAGTCCTGATAGTGGAGGATGGTTCATCTGTTCCGTGCAAGGAAGTGGTAGATAATTACGCTGACCGGTTGGATATATGTTATTATTTCAAATCCAATTCCGGTCCCGGGCAGACCCGCAATTATGGAGCGGAACGGGGGCATGGAGAATATCTTATCATATTGGATTCTGATTGCATTTTGCCTGAAGGGTATTTGGCGGCTGTCGAGTCAGAGCTTCAACGGCAGAAGGCAGATGCTTTTGGTGGTCCTGACCGTGCTCATGATTCGTTTACCAATATACAGAAAGCAATAAATTATGCCATGACTTCGTTTTTTACTACCGGAGGTATCCGTGGAGGGAAGAAAAAAATGGATAAATTCTATCCCCGTAGTTTTAATATGGGGGTACGGGCTGAGGTATATAAAGCGTTGGGAGGATTTTCTAAGATGCGTTTTGGAGAAGATATTGATTTCAGTATCCGTATCTTTCAAGGGGGATATGCTTGTCGGTTGTTCCCTGAAGCATGGGTGTGGCACAAGCGTCGTACCGATTTGAAGAAGTTTTTCAAGCAAGTGCATAATTCGGGTATTGCCCGTATCAATCTGTATAAAAAGTATCCTGAATCATTGAAAGTTGTACATTTGTTACCGGCACTTTTTACTATAGGAATTGTATTCCTGTTGTTATGTTCGTTGGTTTGTAGCTGGAGTTTGTCTTTGCTGCTGCTTTTTGCTCTTATCATTTGTGTAGACTCCACATTGCGAAATAAAAGTTTCAAAATAGGATTATTATCCATCCTTGCTTCTTTTATTCAGTTGATTGGCTATGGAACTGGTTTCCTGCGGGCCTGGTGGAAACGCTGTGTGTTGGGGAAAAACGAATTTGCCGCATTTGAGAAGAATTTTTATAAATAGAATTTTACCATGAAGAGGTATTAAAAGTGATGGACTTTTTATGCGTCTTTATGGCGGGGAAAAATAAAGAAAGATGGCAGAAAAACTAACCATAAACCAATGGGCGGAAGAAGATCGTCCTCGTGAAAAGATGATGTTGCATGGAGTGGGGACACTTTCGGATGCTGAGTTGCTTGCTATTCTGATAGGTTCGGGAAATACGGAGGATTCTGCTGTGGAGTTAATGCGTAAAGTGTTGAGTGATTATCATAATAGTTTGAATGAATTGGGCAAAACTACCGTAGATGAACTGTGTCACTATAAAGGAATAGGTCCTGCCAAAGCTATCACCATTTTGGCGGCTTCCGAATTGGGAAAGCGCCGAAAGGAGGAAGAAGGAAAAGAACGTAAGGTCATTCTCAGCTCCCGTGATGTTTATCAATATTTTTATCCGTTGATGTGTGATTTGCCTACAGAGGAATGCTGGGTCTTGTTGTTGAATCAAGCTTACCAAAGTAATTGACCGTATAAAGATAAGTTCCGGAGGATTGGTATCTACAGCGGTAGATGTCCGTTGTATTTTGAGGGAGGCTTTACTGAAGCGGGCTGTTGCTATGGCACTTTGTCACAACCATCCTTCTGGCAGTATGAGCCCTAGTATAGAGGATGATCGGTTGACGGAATATCTTAATAAAGCGGCGAAAGTAATGAATATAAGACTGATAGATCATGTTATTTTAACGGATGGCAAATTTTATAGTTATGCTGATGAAGGAAAAATATAGAAAATTATTAAATTTGCAATTAAAACAACGAGAGATATGGATGCAGATACCCGTTTAAAAACAGAAGAGAAGATTATAGCCATGTTGAAAACCGTATATGATCCCGAGATTCCGGTGAATATATACGATTTAGGCTTGATATATAAGATTGATTTGCAAGATGATGGAGAAGTAGTGTTAGATATGACATTGACTGCCCCCAATTGTCCTGCTGCTGATTTTATTATGGAGGATGTCCGTCAGAAAGTCGACTCTGTGGAAGGAGTTACTTCATCGGTCGTGAACTTGGTTTTTGAACCCGAATGGGATAAAGATATGATGAGTGAAGAAGCTAAATTGGAATTGGGTTTCCTCTAATAAATTGAAAGTTGAGAATTAAAATTGGAAAATAAGAATTGCCAATATGTCTAAGTTATTGGACAAGGTGTTGTTTTTTAATTCTCTATTCTCGGATTTTTAATTTATGAGGTATTTAATTTAGTAAGATTATGAAGAATGTATATTTCCTTTCCGATGCACATTTAGGTTCTCGTGCCATAGCACACGGGCGGACACAGGAGCGCCGTTTGGTGAATTTTCTGGATAGTATAAAACATAATGCTGCAGCAGTGTACCTGTTGGGAGATATATTCGACTTTTGGTACGAGTTCAAACTGGTAGTGCCGAAAGGCTATACTCGTTTCTTGGGGAAGATTTCCGAGTTGACCGATTTGGGAGTGGAGGTGCATTTCTTTATCGGTAATCATGACATCTGGTGTGGTGATTATTTGGAAAAAGAGTGCGGGGTAACTATTCATCGTCAGCCGTTGACCTGTGAGATTTATGGGAAGGAGTTTTTCTTGGCGCATGGGGACGGATTGGGAGATAAAGATGCCAAGTTCAAATTGTTGCGTTCCATGTTTCATAGTACCACTTTACAAACGCTGTTTTCTACCATACATCCCCGTTGGAGCATAGAACTTGGCTTGGAATGGGCCAAGCATAGCCGTCTGAAGCGTGAAGGCGGTAAGGAACCCGAGTATATGGGAGAGGATAAGGAACCGTTGGTCTTGTTTACTAAAAATTACCTTAAAGACCATCCGGATATCAATTATTTTATTTATGGTCATCGCCACATTATGCTAGACTTGATGCTGAGCCGTACTTCACGTATGTTGATTCTTGGTGACTGGATACAAGATTTTTCGTATGCTGTATTTGATGGTGAAAATATGTTCCTTGAGCAGTATGTTGAGGGAGAAAGTCAATATTCCTAAAAAAGGCTACTATGCATCACGCGTAGCAGCCTTCTATAATTTATATATTTAACCAAACAATAAAATTACTTATTCAGAATAGCCAGAGTATCGCTGGCAATCATCAGCTCTTCATCAGTTGGGATAACAGCTACTGTCACTTTGGAGTCATCGGCAGAAATAATAGCTTCTTCTCCACGAACCTTGTTCTTTTCAAGGTCAATCTTCACACCCATGAATTCCAAACCTTCACAAACTTCAGAACGGCAATTGGCTTGATTTTCACCTACACCGCCAGTGAACAGGATGATGTCTACACCACCTAGAGCGGCAGCGTATGCACCAATATATTTCTTGATGCGGTAGAAATACATCTTTTCAGCCAAAATAGCTTTCGGATTTCCGGCGGCAACAGCGGCTTCCAGTTCGCGCATATCGCTGGATACACCTGAAACGCCTAATACACCACTCTTCTTGTTTAGTAAGTTGGATACGCCGGTTGCATTTAATCCTTCTTTTTCCATGATGAAAGTAACGGCGCCTGCATCGATGTCACCACTACGAGTTCCCATTACAAGACCTTCCAATGGGGTCAGCCCCATACTGGTGTCTATACATTTACCATCTTTGATAGCTGAAATGGAACCACCGTTACCGATGTGGCAAGTGATAATTTTCTTTCCTTTCGGATCAACGCCAAGGAATTCGCATACACGTTGTGAAACATAGCGATGAGAAGTTCCATGGAAGCCATAACGGCGCACACCGTATTTTTCATACAGTTCGTATGGAATGGCATACATATATGCATAGTCGGGCATTGTTTGATGGAATGCCGTATCAAATACACCTACTTGGGGAACGTTGGGCAGAATGGCAGAAACAGCATTCACACCTTTCAGGTTAGCCGGGTTATGAAGCGGGGCTAAATCGTTGCAAGCGATAAAAGCATCCAGTACTTCTTTATTCAGCAATACGGATTCGCTGAAACGTTCTCCGCCATGTACCATACGGTGACCTACTGCGTTGATTTCATCCAATGACTTGATTGCGCCATATTCCGGGCTCACCAATGTATTCAGAATGAACTCGATACCTGCGGTATGTTCTGGGATGTCTTTTTCTAATATTTTCTTTTCACCGTTGGGCAAAGTCAGTTTCAGGAAAGAGCCTACCAAGCCTATTTTTTCTATACCGCCCTGTGCCAGGACTTCTTTGGTAGTCATATCAAATAATTTATATTTAATAGAAGAACTACCGCAATTGAGCACTAATATTTTCATGATGTTGTTGTTTTTTGGAGAATGATTATTTGTTTTCTTTAGCGGCAATTGCTTGATTGGCAGTAATGGCAATCATCTTATAAACATCGTCGATAGAGCAACCGCGTGACAGGTCATTCACCGGACGAGCGATACCTTGCAGGATCGGGCCGATAGCGGTAGCGTGTCCCAGACGTTCTACTAATTTATAAGAAATATTACCTACTTCCAGACAAGGAACAACCAATACGTTTGCCTTACCTGCAATTTCTGATCCCGGGGCTTTGCTTGCACCGATGTGCGGAACCAAAGCTGCATCAGCTTGCAGTTCACCGTCAATCTTCAAATCGGGAGCCATTTCCTTAGCGATTGCCAAAGCTTCCACCACTTTATCTACCACTTCATGTTTGGCAGAACCCTTGGTTGAAAAACTTAACATAGCTACGCGAGGATCAATTCCGGCAACAGCTTTGGCGGTCTGAGCGGTACAAACTGCAATTTGAGCCAGTTGGTTGGCATCCGGTACCGGGGTTACAGCAACGTCACCCATTACGATTACACCGTTATTTCCGTATTCGGGAGCATGAGTCAGCAACAGCATGGCACCGGATACGCAAGTGATACCCGGAGTAGTCTTGATAATCTGTAAAGCGGGACGAAGTACGTTACCTGTTGTGTTGCGTGCGCCGGCCAACTGTCCGTCGGCATCACCAGCCTTGATAATGAGACATCCTAGATACAGCGGATCGACAACCAGTTTGCGGGCCTCTTCGATGGTCATACCTTTTTTCTTGCGGAGTTCGCACAGCAATTGTGCATACTCTTCTTTTTTCGGGTGGTCTGTGGGATCGATAATAGTGGCTTTACCGATGTTCCCTAACCCCCATTGTTTAGCCAGGCTCATGATTTCATCGGGGTTTCCCAATAAAATAAGGTCGGCAACACCGTCTGTCAATATTTGGTTGGCAGCTTTTAATGTGCGTTCTTCAGTTCCTTCCGGAAGAACAATGCGCTGTTTGTTTGCTTTCGCGCGCTCAACGATTTGAGAAATTAAATCCATGATAATATATTAATTATGTACGTTCTAAAGACGAGTGTTGTTTTTCACGATGCAAAATTAGCTAATTTTGCAATATCTACATTGCAAAATCAATATTATTTTTGGTTTAAAGTATGCTAAAAGTGTATGTTATTGAACAGCAAACGGGATGTTTCCTTAACTTTGCGCAGTTTTCAATAAGTATTTAATAAATTTATAAGGTATGATTCGTCAGTGCGCCATTTTATTTGGCTGTTTGGCTTTGGGTGAATTGATTGTTTTTTTGACGGGTATCAAGCTGCCGTCCAGTATTATAGGAATGCTGTTACTCACCCTTTTTCTCAAATTGGGTTGGATAAAACTGCAATGGGTGCAGGGGCTGTCCGATTTCTTGGTTGCTAATCTGGGCTTTTTCTTCGTTCCGCCCGGTGTGGCACTGATGCTTTATTTTGATGTCATTGAAGCACAGTTTTGGCCGATAGTAATTGCGACAGTGGTCAGTACGGTTTTGGTACTGGTCGTAACAGGATGGGTTCACCAATTAGTTAGAAAATCAAATGGAATATTTAGAAAATAAGTTCTTTTTGCTGGCATTCACCTTCGGGGTGTTTTTTTTGTCACGTGTCTTGCAGAAAAAGACTGGATGGGTGGTGTTAAACCCGATCCTGCTTACCATTGCCGTGTTGATTCTGTTTTTGAAATTTACCGGTATCAGTTATGAAACATATAATGAAGGAGGTCACCTGATTGAATTTTGGTTGAAACCAGCGGTGGTAGCGTTGGGCGTGCCACTTTATTTGCAGTTGGAGATGATAAAGAAACAGTTGCTTCCTATTGTCATTTCACAGTTGGCAGGTTGTTTGGTGGGATTGGTGGCCGTGGTGGTCATTGCCAAATTGCTGGGTGCCACTCCGGAGATTATTTGTTCATTGGCTCCTAAATCTGTGACTACTCCTATCGCTATGGAGGTTTCGAAAGCCACGGGAGGAATTCCGTCTTTGACGGCCGCTGTTGTGGTGGTAGTCGGTCTGTTCGGGGCGGTGTTCGGCTTCAAGGTACTTCGGGTAGGTCATGTGGGGAGTCCTATTGCGCAAGGTCTTTCTATGGGTACGGCTACTCATGCGGTAGGTACTTCTACAGCAATGGAAATCAGTGGGAAATATGGAGCATACGCTAGTCTGGGATTGACTTTGAACGGAATTATGACAGCGATTTTCACACCGACAATTCTTAGATTATTAGGTGTGATTTAACAAAAAAGCTGTTATCTTTGTTATATATAGAAAATCATCACAGATTATAGAGGATTGATTTGATTTTCAATAGGTATGGTCATTGGGGTGAGCATTGCTTATAAAAAGTCTATCCGCATTTAGTAGTAACAGAGCATTCTTACAGCAGTCTGATAACTATTGTCACTTTGAATGAAATGAAGATTCTGTGATTTGTGGTGAGAAAACAAGCAACCCATATTTTATGATAGAATTTAAAGATATAACTTTAGCGGATAAAGACTTGATACAGTCCTTTACCTTAGGCAGTTTGCGTCGTAATTGCGACTTGTCGTTTGCCAATCTGTGTAGTTGGATTTTCCTGTACCAGACTAAATATGCCGTGATGGATAATTACCTGTTGCTGCGTTTCTATGCGGGAGAAGAATTGGCCTACATGATGCCCGTCGGAACTGGAGATGTGAAACCAGTTCTTGAAGCATTGATAAAGGATGCTGAAGAGATGGGGGCAAAATTGCGTATGCTGGGGGTATGCGTGGGGATGAAAGCGGACATAGAGGCGGCGATGCCCGGACGTTTCACTTTTACAGAAGACCGGGATTACTTTGATTATATCTACTTGCGTACTGACCTGGCAACCTTGAAAGGAAAGAAGTTTCAAGCCAAACGTAATCATATCAACAAGTTCAAGAAGCAGTATCCTGATTATGAATACAAACCGTTGACTCCAGATCTGGTTCCCGAATGTTTGAAGCTGGAAGAGGAATGGTGTCGTGCCAATAACTGCGAGGAACAATTGGCATTGGGGGCAGAACGTAAGTCCATGACATATGCCTTGAACCATATGGAGGCGTTGGGTTTGACGGGCGGCGTGCTTCATGTCAACGGGAAGATTGCCGCTTTTACATACGGTGCTCCCATCAATCATGAAACATGGGATACTTGTGTTGAAAAGGCGGATACGGGAATAGAAGGGTCGTATGCCATGATTAACTATGAATATGCAAATCATATCGACGAACAATATATATATGTAAACCGCGAGGAAGACCTTGGTCTGGAAGGTTTGCGCAAAGCAAAACTTTCTTATCAGCCCGTTATTTTACTCGAGAAATGTATAGCAGAGCTCAATGACCACAAAGGATGAAGTGAAAACATTATGGAAACTCTGCTTCAATGATAGCGATGAGTTTAACCGACTTAATATTTACAAGAATGAAGATATTAAGGATGAAGTGAACAGGGTGATTCGTGAAGACGGAAAGAATTATTTACCGTCATTGCAGATGAATGATTTGGCTAATGCCAATGTTGCGCCACCTTGGCTTTCCGTACCGTTAGAGTAAGAAGCCACACAGTGAGTTACGTTGACTCCGGCATCATAGTGTCTGTACATCAGTACCTCTTTGTTGCCGCTTAGGTCTGTTGAGCCGAACAGACTTTTGAAATCACCGGAAATCTGCCATTGGCTGTTTCCTAATACCTTGTCTCCTGCTTCCTTGGCCATAGTCAGATACTTCTTTGCAAGTTCAGTATCGTTCTTATGATATTTCTGCCAAGTTCCTTCGAACAACATCAGTCTGCTGACGAAACCGGCTGCAATAAATCTGTTCAGATATTGGGTTCCGTCATTTTCACGGATATTATTTAATGCAAAGTCAAAGTCATTGTACACATGTTCCATGACTTCGTTGCGTGGCGTGCGGTCTTTATACATTTCATCGGTATCTGCATCGCTAATGGATTTTCCATAATAGGGTACATCACCAAAAGTTTCTACCAGACGGCAGTATTCAAATCCACGGAAGAATCGGGCTACTCCCATCCAGTGGTTATAGGTTTCTTCTTCCAGCGCACTTTTATACTTCTCCAGTTTGTCAATCATTATATTCCATTTGCGTACCCAGGCAAAGTTCCAGTTGCCGGCTGCGTATTGGGAAATCCAGGAGTTGGCAAGGTCGTTGGTGTTGTAACTTCCGCGGCTGGTGGGAACGGTATTCTCAAAAGAGGTCTGTTTTCCGGATGAAGCATTGTCATCAGAAAAATTGTATCCTCTCAAAGGAGCGTATGCGCTGCCCCAACTATTGT
>ENA-OQKC01000414-OQKC01000414.1-human-gut-metagenome-genome-assembly--contig:-NODE-414-length-18218-cov-3.930407_pt1 | contig 18218 bp, 14 predicted proteins | sample MGYA00242774_ERZ504790 | MGnify/ENA primary metagenome ERZ504790 (study PRJEB26092, sample SAMD00036419) | human gut metagenome | host: Homo sapiens | study: EMG produced TPA metagenomics assembly of...
TGTCCGACAGCCCCAGGGCGAGAAGCATCAGTACCAGGAAGATCAGCATGCCACGCCAGCCGCTCGCGGCGCCATACCAGCCACAGGATCAATGCATAGAGCGGCAGCCACATCGCCGTGCCCGAGATGGTGAGCATCACGCGGTCGAGGGCCGTGCCGCGTCGAAATTGAGGGCCATGAACAGGCCGTGGTCGAAGGTATACATAGGTCAATGGATTTGTCGTAAATGGCTGTGGGCTGTTTTTGCCGCATTGCGGGACGCCACTCCCGAGGGAGAGGGTCGGGGCGGGTCGGACTTGTAAACACGGCCGTCGGCCGCGGGAAGAACATACCGGGATGCAAGGCGGCCGTCATACGCATTTTTAAAACTGAAAGTAGATGAACGGTTGTATGTCGCTCGATTTGATCTGCATCACGCACCAGATCATCGCGGCGGCCATCACGACCTGCAACACCAGCGGGGCGTTGGCTACCAGGCGCTGTGCCGTGCGGTCGACGCAGCCCGGCATGAGATGGAGCAGGTAGCCCGCACCGATCAGGGCGAAGACACCCGCGTAGCCCGCGATGACCTGCGGGATCATCGGGACGTTGAAGTTGGAGAAGATCTGGTGCAGCATCAGTTCGACGGTCTGCATCGACTCGGCGCGGAACATCAGCCAGCCCAGGCAGACGAGGTTGAACGTGAAGAAGACGCCCGCCGCACGGCTCCACCAGTGCATCTGCGCCCCGGAAGCCTTGGCCCCCGGGACGACGGCCATCCACAGTTTATGCAGCGCCAGCGCTACGCCATGCAGCGTGCCCCAGAGGATGAAGCGGATCGCCGCACCGTGCCACAACCCACCCAGCACCATCGTGACGAGCAGGTTGCCGTAGGTGCGCAGTTTGCCTTTGCGGTTGCCGCCCAGCGAGATGTAGAGGTAATCGCGCAGCCACGAGGAGAGCGAGATATGCCACCTGCGCCAGAATTCGGTGATGGTGGCCGACTTGTACGGGGCGTCGAAGTTCTTGGGGAAGCGGAAGCCCAGCAGCAGGGCGATGCCGATCGCCATGTCCGAGTAGCCCGAGAAGTCGCAGTAAATCTGCAAGGCATAGCCGTAGATGCCTGCCAGGCACTCGAAGCCCGAATAGAGCAGTGGCTCGTCGAAGATGCGGTCGACGAAATTGAGCGAGATGTAGTCCGAAATGATCGCCTTTTTGAAGAGTCCCGTGAGGATCAGGAAGACTCCCGTGCCGAACATTTCGCGCGTCACGACGACCGGGTTGCGGCGGATCTGGGGGATGAAGTCCCGGGCCCGGACGATCGGGCCTGCGACCAGCTGGGGGAAGAACGAGAGGTAGAAAAGGTAGTCGCACCAGTTGCCGAGCGGTTTGAGCTGTCCGCGGTAGATGTCGATCGTGTAGCTCATCGACTGGAACACGAAGAACGAGATGCCGACCGGCAGGAAGATGTTCTGGAATTGGAGGAACCCCTGCCCGAACATTTGATTGGCGATGTCGACCAGGAAGTTGGTGTATTTGAAATATCCCAGCATCCCGAGGTTCACCATGACGCTCAGTACGACGAGCCACCGTTTCGCGGCGCGGTTCCGCACGCGGTAGATGCCCTGCGCTATGAGGAAGTCGCTGCTATACCGCAGCGGTGCCGGTTTGACGCCGCGCCCCCTGCGCCGCATTGCGTCGGGCGGCGAGCTCAGCCGCGTCATGCTGGCAAGCAAGGTTGTCCTCGGTAACGCGGATGGTGTCGATACACTGGTGTTTGACGAGGTCGATGCTGGTGTCGGTGGCTCCACGGCGCGTGCACTCGCGGGCGTGCTGGCAGATCTCGCCGCTACGCATCAGGTGATTGTCGTAACCCACTTGGCGCAGGTCGCCGTCATGGCTGACAAGCATTACGTGGTCAGTAAGGAGCCAGGCGATGTTCCCCAGACGCATTTGGACGAGGTAACCGGCGAAGCGCGTACCGCCGAGATCGCCCGCATGTTGAGCGGCGATCAATCGGAGGCAAGCTTGGCCCACGCAAAGCAGATGCTCAAAGAAGCTCGAGGTTAGGTCGTATCAGCGGTGTTGATGGGACAAAATAGACTGAAATTTTTGTCCCACTACGCGTTTTACTCAACGACCTTATCCGGCTGGATGAGCTCCTCGTAGTAGCTGATATGTTCGCGAGCGTCTTCAATCTCGGGCAGCAGGAAGTTGTAGATGACTTCGATGATCATCGTGGCACTGATCTTAGAGAACGCAAAGTCGCCTGTCGTCAGCAGCGCTTCGTGGTTGACGGTATTAAAAGTGTAGTCTGCCAGACGCGCGAGCGGGGATTTGCTGTCGCTGCTGATGACGACTACGGTTGCGCCGCAGTTGCGAGCCGCTTTTGCCATGCGATTCAGTCGGCGCGATTTGCCGGAGTTTGAGATTAGCACGATGACGTCACCCGGGCGCAACGTGAGCGCAAAGCCGATTGATGTCTCGCTAATGGTGCTCGCCATGCAGCGCAGGCCCAGCTGCGAAAACTTAAACGTCGCATCGAGCGCGACCGCGTTCGTATTGCCCACAGCTGCAAACTCAATAACCCCTGCATGCTTAAGGGCATGCACAACAGCCGCCAGCGTATCGTGGTCGATCCCGTCGATGGTCGCATTAAGCTCGCTCACCTTGGCAGCCAGGATGTTCTTAAGGCTCTGCTCCATGTTGTCGAGCGATACCTCGTCGGTCAGGCCCTCGTTGCGCTGACTCTCCAAGTCGCGCGCCAACGAAAACTGAAAGCTGCGGAAGCTGCCAAAGCCAAGCTTGCGGCAGAAGCGCGAAACGGTCGCCTCGGACGTGGCGGCGGCGCGCGAGAGCTGAGCCGCCGTGAGGCGTGGCGCCTCGGACTGGTGCTCCAATATATAGTCGACAATGCGCTGCTCGGACTCGCTGTATCCCTGATGGGTACTAATGAGGGAAAGTGCGCTCTTGCTACTATCGGTCATGGATGGCTCCTGGTTGGCATGAAAATCGGACTCGTTTTGTAATGTCATAGTATAGGGGGATTTTCAATTACAAGATACACCTTGCCGTTTCAAGTGTTGATGGTAAACTTTCACTTACCGTTTACGGTTATGAAAGAACCTTTCACCGGAGAATTGCGCCTTGTCTCTTCTCACGCGGACGGTAGGTTGGTATCTTTCAGTTGTGGAAAAGCGCGCAAGGACGCGCGTGTAGGGGAGCGCCTGCGGGCGCAAAACTTAAAAAGGAGGGACACATGGCTAAGTTTGACATCATCGCCGCCACCGGTTGCCCGACCGGCATTGCGCACACCTTCATGGCGAAGGAGGCGCTGGAGAAGGCAGCTGCCGAGCGAGGTCTGACTATTAAGGTCGAGACCCATGGCCAGGTCGGTGTCGAGAACGAACTCACCAAGAGCGAGATCGCTGGTGCCAAGGCCGTCGTCGTCGCGGCCGATAAGGATGTCCAGGCGGAGCGTTTCGCCGGCAAGCGCATGGTTTCCGTTGGTGTTTCCAAAGCCCTGTCCGTCGAGGCCGCCGGTAAGCTGATCGACCGCGCGCTCGCCGCCAAGGGTGACGACTCGGTTGCGGCTGCTGCCGATGTCGAGGATGAGGTCGAGGAGAAGGAGTCCATCGGCCACATCATCTACAAGCACCTCATGAACGGCGTCAGCCACATGCTGGTCTTCGTCGTCGCTGGTGGTGTCCTGACCGCCGTCTCGTTCCTGTGGGGCATCACGTCCTTCGATTCGACGGCGTCTGACTACAACAGCCTTGCCGCTATGCTCAAGATCATCGGCGGCATCGCCATGAACCTCATGGTTCCCGTGCTTTCCGCCTACATCGCCGAGTCCATCGGCAAGCGCCCGGCGCTCGTCCCCGGTTTTGTTGCCGGTATGATCGCCATCCAGGGCCTGCCCGTTAACGCCGAGACCGGCATGATCGACGCCGGCGGCGCCGGCGTGGGCTTCGGCTTCCTGGGCGGCATCGTCGGCGGTTTCCTCGCTGGCTATGTCATCTTGCTGCTCGAGAAGGTCTTCTCCAAGCTGCCCAAGAATCTGGACGGCCTCAAGGCTATCTTCCTGTACCCGCTGTTCTCGACTGCTATCGTCGGCCTGGTCATGCTCGGCATCTCCGGCCCCATGGCTGCCATCAACACCGCCATGATGGACTTCCTCAAGGGTCTGTCTGCCTCTGGCGCCATTGTTCTGGGCCTTGCCATCGGCTGCATGTGCGCCGTTGACATGGGCGGCCCGGTCAACAAGGCTGCTTACGTCACCGGTACCGCTATGCTCACCGAGGCCCTGGCCGCCGGTGTCGGCACCGACACCTACAACTTCGGCACCAACTTCATGGCTGCCGTCTCCGCAGCTTGCATCGTTCCGCCGCTGATCACCACCTTCGCCGTCGTTGTCGGCAAGAAGTACTTCAGCCAGGAGGATCACGACGCCGGTATCGTCAACCTCATCCTTGGTTGCACCCACATCACCGAGGGCGCCATTCCGTTCATGACCAAGAACATCTGGCCCGTCATGCCCATCATGATGCTCGGTTCCTCTATCGCCTCGATCCTGACCATTATGTTCAACGTTCACGATCCGGCGCCTCATGGTGGCTTCCTGGTCCTGCCCGTTGTCGAGAATGGTCCGCTGTGGGTCCTCGCGATCCTCATCGGCGCTGTGGTCGGTGGCATCCTGTTCGTGGCCTTCAAGAAGTACGACTTCGAGAAGAACCAGAAGGCAGCTCCCGCCGCCGCTGCTCAGCCGGTCGAGGCCCCCAAGGCCGCTGCCGTCGAGGCCCCCAAGGCCGAGGCTGCCGACTTCGTGAAGGTCGAGAACGTCTTTGTCGCCGAGGACTTCGCTTCTCGTGACGAGGCTCTGAGCTTTGTCTCCAACCAGGCCGTCAAGGCCGGTGTCGCGAGCGACGCCGATGCCGTGATGAACGCCTTCCTGGCCCGCGAGGCCGAGGGTACCACGGGCATGATGGAGGGCTTCGCCATTCCGCATGCCAAGTCCGATGCCATTACCGAGGCCGCCGTTATCGTCGTCAAGGACGACTCCGGCGTCACCGGTTGGGACACCATGGACGGCGCTCCCGTCAACGTGGCTATCGCCCTGCTCATCCCCGGTGCCCAGGCTGGCACCACGCATCTCAAGATTCTGTCCAAGGTCGCCGAGGCGCTCATGGACGAGGACTTCCGTGCCACCGTCAAGGGTTCCACCAACGCCGCCGAGATCGCCAAGACGATCAACGCCCGTCTGGTCTAACCCCACGGCTAGCGATTAACATCGCCCCCTGTACAAAAGGCGAGGACTCCACCAGGAGCCCCCGCCTTTTTTCTTGCCCCTCCCATAAGTTGCGGTGAAATTGGGACTGTTTAACCGTTTCAACCCCAAATTCAGTCCCTATTTCACCGCAACTTACAAAAGGGCATAGAGGGGGCTGCCTATCGAGTCTTTGTCGCGAACAGGTTATCAGCCAGAATTCCTTTCAGCCGACATTACTCTGGTCCGACTGGGTTTCCGCAGCTTGCTCGCCCACAGGGGCCCGTGCGCGGCCTGTGAGATTTATCGCGAGTTCCGCACGAGCCGAAGAGCACTTAATGTGCTCTTCGTGCGAGCAGGACTGTAGAGCAGGAAATCTCACAGGCCGCGCACGGGCCCCTGTGGGCGAGCAAGCGGACGACAAACACATCTGTCCAATAATTCGTCTGAAACACAATGAAAAACCGTTTGATGTGAGTTAATATAAACAACGTCGTGAATCTGACTCCTGCCACATGCATGACAGGGGTTAAACACAAAAAGGAGTCAATTATGGTTTCTGAGAAGGCTACCCTCGTTAATCCTCAGGGTCTGCACATGCGTCCGGCTGGTCTGTTCGCCTCCACCATGGGCAAGTACGCCTGTGACGTGACGGTCGTCACCCCCGAGAAGGAGGTCAACGGCAAGTCCCCGATGGCCCTCATGGCTGCTGGTATCCCCTGCGGTACCGAGGTCGAGGTCAAGTGCGACGGCGCTGACGAGGCCGAGGCTCTGGCTGCTGCCATCGAGCTCATCAAGAGCGGTCTTGGCGAGTAGAACTCAAACGGGTCGCATGTTGAACAACTAAGTTCATATTTGGGGGCGCAGTGACCTGTTGTAAGGTAGCTGCGCTCTTTTGTCATGGATATGGCAAAACGCTTTATCACATGACACGGAGAGAGGAATGGGAATGTATCAGGGAGTCAACGCTTCCGAGGGCATCGGTATCGGCACCGTCATGGTCGCCGTCGATCCCGACTTGACGTTTGAGCCGCACGAGGTTGCCGATTCGGCAGCAGAGAAGGAGCGCTATCAGTCCGCTCTTTCGGTCTTCTGCGAGAAGACCGAGGCTCAGGCCGACCACATGAAGGAGACGGTGGGCGAGGCCGAGGCCGAGATCATGAGCGGACACATTGTCCTGGCTCAGGACCCGGGCATGACCGACGCCATCAACGCCGCCATTGACGGCGGTACCTGCGCCGAGCAGGCGCTCATGGACACCTCGACCATGTTCGAGAACATGTTCCTGTCCATGGACGACGAGATGTTTCGTCTGCGCGCGGCCGACATCGCCGACATCCGCACCGGTATTCTGGCCGAGCTGCTGGGCAAGGAGGTCGTCGACCTTTCCGTCCTGCCCGAGAATACTGTCGTTGTCGTTCACGACCTCACGCCGTCCATGACCGCCACGATCGATAAGGCCCACGTTGCCGGTATCGTCACCGAGACCGGTGGCCGCACGTCGCACTCCGCGATTATTGCGCGCGCCCTCGAGATCCCGGCTGTCCTTTCGGTTTCCAATAGCTGCACCGCGCTGCGCAACGGTATGACCGTTGTCGTCGACGGTGGCAAGGGTATCGTTGAGGCCGATCCCGACGAGGAGACGCTCGCCGCCTACACCGCCAAGGCCGAGGCCTTCGCTGCCGAGAAGGCAGCCCTCGAGGCCTTCCGCGGCAAGCCGTCCGTGACTGCCGATGGCATCAAGAAGATCATCGCCTGCAACATCGGTAACCCCGATGACGTGCCCAACGCGCTCGATCACGACGCCGAGGCCATCGGTCTGTTCCGCTCCGAGTTCCTGTTCATGGACTCTGCTGAGCTTCCTTCCGAGGAGGAGCAGTTCAACGCCTACCGTAAGGTCGCCAGCGCGCTCAAGGGTGCTCCGGTCATCATCCGCACGCTCGATGTTGGCGGCGACAAGGAGATTCCGTATCTGCACATGGTCAAGGAAGATAACCCCTTCATGGGCTTCCGCGCCGTGCGTTACTGCCTGGCCAATCCCGACCAGTACAAGGTCCAGCTCCGCGCTCTGCTGCGCGCTAGCGCCTTCGGTGACGTCAAGATCATGATCCCGCTCGTCACCTGCGTCGAGGAGGTCTTGGCTGTCAAGGAGCTCGTCGAGCAGTGCAAGGCCGAGCTGACCGAAGAGGGTCGCAAGTTCAACGAGAACATCGAGGTCGGCATCATGGTCGAGACGCCCGCCGCTTCGCTGCTCGCAGACCGTCTTGCCGAGGTTGCCGACTTCTTCTCCATCGGCACCAACGACCTGATCGGCTACACCATGTGCGCCGACCGTGGTAACGACACCATCTCCAACCTGTACCAGGTGTACTATCCCGCCGTGCTCCGCTCGCTCAAGAACATCATCGAGAGCGGCGTTAAGGCCGGTATCATGGTCGGTATGTGCGGCGAGGCCGCTGCCGATCCGCTGCTCGAGCCGCTGCTGATCAGCTGGGGCCTGGAGGAGTTCTCGATGAGCGCTCCGTCGATCCTGCGCGCCCGCAAGACCATCAGCCAGTGGACCAAGGCCGAGTGCGACGAGCTCGCCGAGAAGGCGCTCGCCTGCAACACCGCCGCCGAGGTCAAGGCACTGCTCGAGTCCGCAGCTCGCTAATTTGGTATCAGAGGTAACCGCGTGGTTGGAATGGGCCGGCCACGCGGCCCTCACATATACAGGGGGTACTGTAAATGTTCTACACGCTAACCGCTAACCCGGCTGTCGACATGACGGTTTCGAGCTCTCCGCTCGAGCCCGACGAGAACGTCCGCACCGGCTCGGCCAGCTACACGGCTAACGGCAAGGGCCTCGACGTGTCCTTCGCCTTTAAGAAGATGGGCGTTGACACCGTCGCACTCGGCTTCTTCGCTGGCTTCACGGGCAAGTTTATCGTCGAGGAGGTCATGAACCTGGGCTGCCTGTGCCGCCCGGTCTGGACCGACGGTATCACGCGCATCAACACCTACGTCAACGATGGCCAGCACGAGTACGGCATCCTGAACCCCGGCGCTCCTATTACGCCGCAGCACCAGGAGGAGCTCTACAACATCCTGGACACCGCGGGCGATCTCGAGTGCCTGATCGTTTCCGGCTCCGTGCCTCCCAAAGCTACGCCCGACTTCCTGGCTCAGGTCATGGAGCACGCTCAGGCTCGTGGCGCCGACGTCGTCCTGGACCTGTCCTCCGACAAGCTCAAGGAGCTCGCTCACAAGAAGCCGCTGCTCATCAAGCCGAACCATCACGAGATGAAGGCCATCTTCGGCGTGCCGGTCGACACCGACGACGAGGTCCGCGTTGCCATGAAGATGGCTCACGACGCTGGCGTTCAGAACGTGCTGCTCACCCGTGGTAGCCGCGGCGACGCTTACTTCTCCAACGGCGAGGATATTTGGTACGCCAAGCGTGAGTTCAACATCAAGCTGGTTTCTTCTGTCTGCGCCGGCGACTGCACCCTCGCTGCGTTCCTGCACAAGTGGTACAGGGATCGCGACAACGTCGAGGAGGCCATGAAGCTCGCTATGGCCACCGGCGCCAACGTTGCCGAGTCCGTCGGCATCGGCGACTTCGGTCACGTCGACGAGTACAGCAAGCGCGTTGCTGTCCGCAAGCTCGATCGTCAGTAATCGAAACGCGACATATTCGTGCGCATGCGGCGCCCCGGTTTCGGCTGGGGCGCCTTTTTTGTTCCGTTATTGGAGAGAGATGCTCTGCCGTACTTCATCGCTTCCACACCGTTCACCGAGTTGTCCTAGCCTTTTACCGTTGGGTGGAATATACTTTCATTAACACGTTACTTCGTGAAAGGAACATTCATGATTTACACGCTCACTGCAAATCCCGCCATTGACTACAACATCGCCTGCGACGGCCTTGCTGCCAACACCGTCACGCGTACCCGTAACGCCGTCTACACGCCCAACGGCAAGGGTCTCAACGTCTCGTTCACCCTCGATCACTACGGTGTTGACACCACGATCCTGGGCTTTTTCGCCGGCTTCTCGGGCGAGTTTATCGTTAAGGGCGCCGAGGCCCTGGGCGTGCCCGTCAAGCCCGTTTGGACCGACGGCATCACGCGCGTCAACGTGTTCCTCAATGCCGGACCCGACACCGAGTACAACATGGTCAACGCCGGTGCCGCCATCAACGAGGCCAACGAGCAGGAGATGTTTGAGCTCATCGATTCGCTCGATGACATGACCTGCCTGGTCATCAGCGGCTCGCTGCCTCCCAACACTTCCGAGGGCTTCTTGGCCGAGGTCCTGCGCCGCGTCAAGGCCAAGGGGGCCGAGTTCGTCCTCGACATCTCGAGCCATCAGCTGGCAGACCTCATTGCCATGGAGCCGCTGCTGATCAAGCCCAATGACGACGAGCTGCTCGACATCTTTGGCATTAAGGTGAGCGGTGGCGACGATGAGTCCGTCAAGGGCGCTATGGCCGAGCTGCACGCTAAGGGCGCCAAGAACGTGCTGCTGACCCTCGGTGGCGCCGGTGCGTACTTCTCCAACGGCGAGCACATCTGGTTTGCCAATCGCACCTTCGACGTCAAGCTGCTGTCGACGGTGTGCGCCGGCGATTCCTCGCTCGCTGCCTTCCTGTCCGTATGGCACGACGCTCCCGAGCGCGTCGAGGATGCCCTCCGTCTGTCGATGGCCACCGGCGCCAACGTGGTCGAGTGCCCGGGCCTGGGCGACTTTGCCAAGGTGGACGAATATAAGAAGCACATCGAGGTTCGTCAGGTCTGCTAGCCGCATCGAAAAATCGCTGCCGAACACCCGCTTTGGATCTCCGAGGCGGGTGTTTTTTGCTCGCTGAACGCATATGGCGTCTGCTGTCTCGTTTTATGGAATTGACGACGCGATTGCGTGTGCGCGCTTTCTCGTTTCTTGTTAGACTTCTTGAGAACCATCGATTAACGCTCACAAGTGCAGGAGGCCATAGGCATGTGCAATGTTTCGCTCAACGGTAATCAACCGTCCGATGCGTCCCTGTGCGTCCTGCGCGCGCTTGAGGCGGCTGGTCTTGAGGCTTGGTACGTGGGCGGTTGGGTGCGCGACGCCCTGATGGGGTGCCCCAGCCACGATGTTGATATGTGCTGTAGCGGCCTGTGGCAGGAGTCCAAGGCGGCGCTCGAGGCCGCCGGCATCGCGGTTGTGGAGTCGGGCATTAAATTTGGCGGAATCACGGCTATTTCCGATGGCGAGCGTATCGAGGTCACCACGTACCGTTTGGATGGCTTTTACACCGATGGTCGCCATCCCCAGAGTGTGGAGCGTGCCGCCTCGCTCGAGGACGATCTGGCGCGCCGCGACTTTACCGTCAACGCCATGGCCTGGCATCCCGAGCGCGGGCTTGTCGACCGCTACGACGGCCAGGGTGACTTGGAGCGCAAGCTGATTCGCGCTGTCGGCGATCCCAAGCGTCGCTTTAACGAGGACGCCCTGCGCATGTTGCGTGCGGTGCGCTTTGCCTGCCGCCTGGACTTTATGATTGAACCCGAGACTAAGCGAGCGCTTGCCGAGTGCGCGCCGCTGCTCGACGCCGTGGTGCGCGAGCGTGTGGGTATTGAGCTCGAGGGCATTCTTTCGACCGGTCATGGGGGAGACGCGATGCTGCGCTACCCCGAGCTCATCTGCGCCGCCGTGCCCGAGTTGGCAGCGGGTCGCGGGTTTGATCAGCGCAGTGTCTATCATGCGTTTAACGTCTACGAGCATATCGCCCGTGTGCTTACGGTGGCGGGGGAGCTCGCGCTGTGTGACGGCGTCGCGCCCTCGTCGAGCCTTATGTGGGCGGCGTTTTTGCACGATGTGTCCAAGCCCGAGTGTTTCACGGTCGATCACGCCGGCAGCGGACACTTCTACGGTCATCCCGAGCTCGGCGCCAAGAAAGCGCGCGTCATTATGGATCGCCTGGCGCTCTCGCACGACCTGGTGCGCGACGTGTGCCTGCTCATCAAATATCACGACAAGCCGCTGCGCCCCGAGCGCTCCTGCCTGCTCAATATGATGCGCGCGCTTTCGGGCGAGGGCGTCGACACGCCGCGTTTGATGGACGAGCTCATGGATCTTAAGCGTGCCGACACGCTCGGCAAGGCCCCGTCGTGCTTCTATTACGTTGAGACGATTGAGGAGATGCGCGCGATGGCGCACGAGCTGCTGAAGGCGGGGGAGCCCTATACGCTCAAGATGCTCGCCATCAACGGCGGCGACCTGATTCGTGCCGGAGTCAAGCCCGGGCCGGAACTGGGGCAGCTACTCAACTCCGCCCTCGACGCCGTGATCGAAGACAACATCCCCAACGAGCGCGAAGCTCTTTTGGTCCATCTCAACTTGAATTAGCTACCCAGTTTACCTGTGTGTTCCATAACCTGCCGACAATTTTTCGGCAATTTGGAATTTCTTCTTGCGCTGACGTTTTTTGTCCCGTAATATATTTCCTCGCAGCACGGCAGTGCAGATGTCATGTGGCCCGTTCGTCTAGCGGTTTAGGACGCCGCCCTCTCAAGGCGGAGATCACCAGTTCGAATCTGGTACGGGCTACCACTTCTTTTCTGTTGAGGCTTATGGCCCGTTCGTCTAGCGGTTTAGGACGCCGCCCTCTCAAGGCGGAGATCACCAGTTCGAATCTGGTACGGGCTACCACGCATCTGATACCCGGACTTCCCATGGAAGGCCGGGTTTTTTATTTTCAAACAACCGTCTGCAATTCCCGTTTGAACCAGAGCTTTGCGTTCTGCTTATGGCCCTTACGGGTACAATATCCAAGATATTTTGACTGTTAGAAGGAGTCTCATGACGGAGTCCTCTCAGCATACGTCTAAGCCCCAGGTCGAGGTTGAGGCCTCGGGCGGAGATGACAATAAGAGTGCACGCCGTGGCGCCATCTTTATCGGCGTCGTGCTGGTGGGTTATATCGTCTATCTGGTGGTTACCGGGCAGATGGGGCAGTTCTGGGCCGCTATGTCGAGCGTCCAGGCGCCATGGCTCGTTGTCGCGTGTCTTTGCATGTTCATGTATCTGTTCTTTGGCATTGTGGCCTATGCGATCGCCGTCTGGCTCGACCCATATTCGCCCGTCGGTATTCGCGACCTCATTTCGGTCGAGGCGAGTGGCATCTTCTTTGGCAACTTGACGCCTATGATGATGGGCTCGACTCCCGCCCAGATCTACCGCCTGACCAAAGCGGGCCAAAATGTCGGCGAGGCCGGAGCCACGCAGTTCACGCGCTTTATCGTGTACCAGTTTGGCCTCGTTGCCTGGGGCGCTATCCTCCTGCTTGCTCGCATGCCGTTTTTTGCCGAGCGCTATGGCGACATGACGCTGCTGTGCGTCTTTAGCTTTGGTGGGCACTGCTGCATCTTGCTTGGCATCTTCGCCGTCGCGCTCATGCCTAAGACCGTCACGCGCGTCGCCCATTGCATCATTAATTGGCTCGAGCGCATAGGCGTCTCGTCCACTAAGATCGAGGGATGGCGCACGTTTGTCGATGGCGAGATCTACTCGTTCTCCGAGAAGTTCAAGCTTTCGGCTGGCCACTTTTCGTCCATGCTGCTCACGGTGGTCATCACCATGCTACAGCTCGCGTTTTTCTACCTCGTGCCGTATTTCCTGATGCTTGCCTTTGGCCACCACGAGGTCGACTTTTTCTCGGTCATGGCCGCGAGCGCCTTTGTCCAGCTGTTGAGCTCTGCGGTCCCCCTGCCCGGTGGAACTGGTGGCGCTGAGGGCGGCTTTGCATTGTTCTTGGGTCATTTCTTTGGGTCGGCTTCGACCGCCGGCTATCTGCTGTGGCGCCTCATTACGTTTATTGCGCCGACCATTTTGGCTGCGCCCCTGCTGGGCCTTAAGAGTGCCCACAACGAGAGCATCCATGCGCGCTGGGATCGCGTGATGCGCAAGCTCGGTCGCACGCCTCAAACGCCCTCTGCGCCCACAAAGCCCCACCCCACGAATGCTGTTACCGTTGATCCCAAGAAGCAGGCTCAGAAGGCTTCTGGGACCGCTAAGCCGGCTCATAAAGCCTATGTGCGCCAGACAGGCGACGGTATTCGCGTATCTCCGTCGGCACTCAATAAGAAGAAGCACCCTAAGTCGCAGTAGGGTAGTCGTGCGTTCTTCATGATGCGGGGCATATTTGTGCTGTATGGGGGATAATCCTCTTACGTAGATTATCTCTCATCTGTTGATGAATGCTCGCATATCGAAGGGACATGCCCATGGCAACCAGCAAACCGCGTCTTGACCGCCGCATCGTTCGCAGCCGCAATGCCATCCTTTCCGCTTTCGAGCGCCTGCTCATGGAAAAGCCGCTGGCAGACATTACGGTGAGTGCCATTGCGCGCGAGGCCAATGTCGACCGCAAGACCTTTTACGTTCACTTTGGCACGGTTGACGGCCTGCTCGATGCCATTGCCGTCGATGTGGTGGAGATGATTGTCGACTCGGTCGAGAAAACGCTTGCTTCCATGGACGGCGACACCAACGAGCGCGCCCTGGGCGCGGCGGCGACCTTCTTTAAAACCGTTAACGAGGCACTGTGCAACAACTTGGTGCTCAATCGTCAGCTGATCGAGAACATTCCGCTCGATGATTTTATGGCTCGTCTTCGTGCGCCGCTCGAGCACGAGATTGCCGAACGCGATCTGCTGCCCCAAGGTCTCAAGGACGAGATGTTCGACTACTATCTGGCGTTTTTGCTGTCGGGTATTATCGGTATCTATCGCACGTGGGCACTGTCTGATGGCTCGGTTCCTATCGAGCGCGTCTCGGAGGTCGCCAACGACCTCACGCTCAACGGCCTGTCGAGCCTGGAATCTCGCTTGGATTAGGCCTAGTTGGGCTCGTCGGCGTGGAAATTCCTGTTCACGAGGTTCTCCGGCGCCTTGGAGACCTCGCCGGCGTAGGAGCTGTAGCCTGAGGATCCTTAAAAAAAGTCCAGTTTATCCTTCCCACTCCAATTGGGAATCCTCCGATGCGCCTTCGCACGCTCGCATGACCTCGATACCATGCGAGCGTGCGAACTCGACGAGCTCTGCGTTGCGGGCGTTTATGGTGCCGAAGGCGGCGGGGCACACGATAAGGCGCGTGCAGTGGACGAGGAGCTCTTTGGCGCGGGCTATGGTTTTATCCCCGATCGGCTCGAAGGCGCGCTCGGCCACGCATTCCGTCGCCAGGTCGCGCGCGAGCTCGCAGTCGATGTCCCCTTCGTGCAGAACGCCCGCGTAGAACGCCTTGCCCTGCCGGATGAGCTGGCGAAACACAGCCGACCCCGTACCTGCGCCGGCGATGACGAACGTGTGCGCATCGCCGTGCGGGCGCCCAATTTCCACGCTGCCGAAGCGCTCGTTGAAGGTGCCATGTTGCAGGCCGTAGAGCTCGCCAATCGTCTCGCGCGTGAATATGTCCTCGGGTGCGCCGGCGCGGAAGACCCGGCCGTCCTTCACGCAAATCACCTTGTCGGCGCTTTTCTGCGCGAGCTCGAGTTCGTGGATGGACATGATGACAGCAACATTCCGCGATTTCGCAAGGTGGCGAAGTATTCGCAGCAGGTCGATCTGGTAGCGGATATCGAGATACGACGTGGGCTCGTCGAGCACGAGCACGCGCGGATCCTGCGCGATGGCGCGTGCGAGCATGACGCGCTGGCGTTGCCCGTCGCTTATCTGCATGAAGTCGCGCTCGGCAAGCTTTTCCACATGTGCGGTTTTCATGGCCTCGTCGACCCGATTATGGTCGTCGGGCGTGAGTGCGCCCATTCGCCCGGTGTAGGGATGCCTTCCCGCCTCTACGATATCGCGGCAGGTGAGGAGCTCGGTTCGGGGGCGATCTGTCAGCATAACGGCAAGGTTCCTTGCGAACTCCGCCGTCTTCCATCGGGAAATCTCCCGCCCGTCGAGCTCGACCGCGCCGGCAAGCGGTGCCAGATGGCGTGTGATGGTTTTCAAGATGGTCGACTTGCCCGAGCCGTTCGGCCCGATGAGTGCCACGACGTCGCCCGCGCGAACCTCCAGATCGACGCCTTCGACTACGACCTTCTTGTCGTAGCCCGCCGACAGGTCGCTTATGCGGAAAAGCGGCGCTCCGTCAGCCTGCGTTTTTACCGGGGTTTCGAGGTTCGACTCCGCTCGAAGGAGGCGTTCCGCGCGCAGTTCCGCACGAGCCGAAAGTGCCTTCTGGCGCTTTCGTGCGAGCTCAGAACTGGCCAAGCATGGAATCGTTCCCTCCGAGCGTTTTGGTCCGCGGCACGAATTCCCCCATCTACCTCACCCGCTTCTTCAACATGAGTGCAATAACCACCGGCGCGCCGAAGATGGCGGTGACGGCGCTGATGGAAAGCTCGACGGGGGAGAACAGCGTGCGCGCGATCAAATCGCAGCCCGCGCAAAAGATGGCGCCTCCCAAGAAGCACGCAGGAATCACGCGGATAGGCTTCGACGACTTCAGCGCCGACTTAACGAGATGCGGAACCGCGATGCCTACGAACGACACCGGACCAGCGAACGCGGTCACGCAGGCGGAGAGCATGCTCGCTAGAAGGACGAGCACCACGCGGAAGCGTGCGACGTTCACGCCGACGCTTTTCGCGTAGGCTTCTCCCAGCTGGAAGGCGGAAAGGGGCTTCGATATCGCGAATACGCATGCGCTCACGGTGATCACCACGACCGCGATGACCGCGATGTCGTCCCAGCTCGAACCCGAGAAGCTACCCAAAGACCAGTTGTGCAGGTTCACGATGGACTGGTCGTCGGCGAAGGCGATGAGGAAGTTCGTCGCCGCCGAGCAGATGTATCCCACCATGACGCCCGCCACGATGAGTATGGCCATGGAACTTATGCGCCGTGCGATGAGGAGCACGAAGCCGATGGTGATAAGCGAGCCCAGAAACGCTGCGGCCACCATGGCCGGGGAGGACATGGCCTGGTTCGCGCCCAGAAGTACAATCATCGTAAGCGCTACGACGAACTTTGCACCCGAGGAGACGCCCAAGATGAACGGGTCGGCGATGGGGTTGTTGAAAAACGTCTGCAGCAGGAACCCGGAGAGGGAAAGCGCCCCGCCGAGAAGCACGGCTGAAAGCACGCGCGGCAGGCGAATCTCCCAGATGACCTGGCTTTCCATGGAATTGGCCGCGCCGCCCGAAAGGATGCCGGGGATGTGGTCTGCTGGCACGAGCACGCTCCCGATGCACAGGTTGGCCCCGACGAGCACGATGAGGGCAACAGCGAGCAGCGCCGTCACGACGCGACACCGCGCGGCGCGCCCCGATTCGTCGTATGTCATGGAAAGTCGGCTTTTCATGGTGCTAGCCGAGCTTCCTCAGATAATGGAAGTCGCTCGCGTCATCGCCGGTGAACGCCCCGTGCAGTTCGTCGATAATGTCGGCGGTAGAAGTCATCTGCTGGTACATGTCGGCGCTTGTGACCCAGACGTTGCCGTTCTTCACGGCTTTGAACTGCGACAATAGCGCGTTTTTGCCTACGAAGTCGTTCAAGGTGGCAACCGATTCGTCGATGGTGCCGTTGTAGACGATGATGTCGGCATCCTTCGCCGTCGCGTAGAAGCGCTCCATTTCGAGCGTTACTGACGAACCTGACGTCGACGCCGTCTGTGCGTCATCGAGCGCGTAGCTGCCGCCTGCAAGCTCGATTATCTGCGCCACGTAGTCGCCCGCCCGCCGCGTGACGGCGGCCCCGTTCGAGTTAATGTAGAAATACGCCACGGTTTTACCTGACGACGCGAGCCCCGACGTTTGCTCGACGCGGGCCTTCTGCTCGTTGAACAGGTGCGCGGCCTCGTCTTCCTTGTCGAACAGGACGCCGAAAAGCTTAATCCACTCGACGCGCCCGAGTGCTTCGGGCTCGCTCGACGACTGTTCGGTGAGCACGACGAGCCCGAGTTTCTGCAGCTTTTCCTTCACATCGGGTGTGTGGTTGATCATGGTGTTCTCGATGGCGAGCGTGCAGCCCGAGGCCGATATTCGCTCGTAGTCGGGCGCGCTGTACTTGCCGCCGTAGGCGATCTCCCCACTTTCGAGTGCGCTTTTGAAGCCCGCGACCGAGCAATCGTCGGCCTTCGTGCCCGACATGATGATATTGTCGTTCGCATCGAGCGCGTCGACCAGGCACATCGTCGCCGACGACACGAGGTACACCTTGTCGGTGGGGCGCCTTATGACCGCGATGTCGGAGCTCAACCCATCAGGTACCTTCGCATCTTGCGGCACCACGAGGAAGCGCTCCCCGTTCGAAATGCAGATAAGCCGCAGGCCGCCTTCGTACTCGTCGATAGTGAAGTGCTTGGCGTATTCTAGCTGAAGCGTCCCCGTCGGCTCCCAGCCGCAGCCCAAATCTGCGTTGTGGAAGTCGGCCGCGGCGCTTGAAGCCGTTCCCGCAGGGGAGCCGCCGCTTGCATCGTCGCCCGATTTCTCCTTCATGGTGGATGAGTCGAAGTGGATCGTGTAGTCGATGGTGTGCGGCGTCGACATGGCGACGGTCTCGGCCGACACGGCCATGTCCTCGTCGAGCGTGACGGGTATCTCGAACGTGGAGTTGCTGCCGTCGTTTACGGGCGCGTAGTCCACGCCGTCGACGGTCATCTTGTCGTAGTTCGAACTCGACCAGGTGATGGTCGCGGTGTAGGTGTCGCCATCCTTCACAATTGCGGTGGGTGAGGCGATGCTTGCGCGCCCTGACCCGCCGGAAAGCGAGACGCTCACAGTGTATTCCTGAGAGCCTGCCGTGCCACCGGTCGCGTTCGGGCTCGCACTGCACCCCGCGAAAGGAAGCGCGAGCAGGGCGACGAGAATGCAGGCGATCACGCGCACCGCGATGCTGCGACGCTTCCTGCTTTCCCCCTTGGGAAGAATCGACCGCATGGCGTTACTTCAGCGCGTCGGCGCGCAGATCGACGCCGGCGGATTCGAATACGAGCGTGCGGTCGT
>ENA-OQKC01000417-OQKC01000417.1-human-gut-metagenome-genome-assembly--contig:-NODE-417-length-18207-cov-3.773783_pt1 | contig 18207 bp, 13 predicted proteins | sample MGYA00242774_ERZ504790 | MGnify/ENA primary metagenome ERZ504790 (study PRJEB26092, sample SAMD00036419) | human gut metagenome | host: Homo sapiens | study: EMG produced TPA metagenomics assembly of...
GTGGCCTGTACGTGGTGAGCGCCGCGGCGGACGGGCTGCGTGCCGGCTGCGTTATCAACACAGCAGTGCAGGTGACATCCGCCCCGCCGCGCATCTCGATTGCCGTGAACAAGGAAAATGTCACGTCCGGCGTAATCGTATCGGCTAAGGCCTTTGCGCTGACCGTGATCGATCAGACGGCCGATATGCTCTACATTGGCAACTTTGGCTTCCGCACCAGCAGCGATTACGACAAGTTTGCCAAGTACGAGACCCACGAGACCACTCTGGGCATGCCCTATGTGCCCGAGCACGCGGCGGCGCTGTTCAGCTGCCGTCTGATTGATACCGTGGATGTGGGCACGCACCTGCTCTTTATCGGCGAGGTGGAGGACGCCGAGCGCTTGAGCGGCGAGGCCCCGCTGACCTATGACTACTATCACAAGGTCTTGAAGGGCAAGACGCCGCCCAAGGCTTCGTCGTATCAAGGCTAGAAATGTTCTAAAAATACTTGCACTATATTATTGAGAATCTATACTAATAAGTGAAGTACATCACCAGTCGCGTTCGAGAGGAGAACATCATGGCTGAGGAGAAGAAGACGTATAAGTTCGTGTGCACCGTTTGCGGTTACGAGGTTGAGGTCGACACGCCCGAGCTGCCCGAGGATTACGTATGCCCGGTCTGCGGCGTCGGCCCCGATGAGTTTGAGCTCGTCGAGGAGTAACTCGTAGACACACGGCGATTAGCTATACAGAGCTCTGTCCAAGGGCCCCGGCCGGATATTCCGGCCGGGACCCTTTTGATTTATCTGACGGTTTAAAACGGCCTTACGTGTTACAGATTGAGACGTTATATCTGGACAGTCACGCCATCCCAATTACATCCCCGTTAGCAGCACGATGTCGAGAATCGTCACGATGGCACCGATTCCTACGAGCAGCGTGTTGAGCGGGCGCGAGTTGGCGTATTTGCCCATGACGCGGGGCGAACTGGTGAGTCGTATGAGCACAAAGACCGTAATCGGCAACTGAAGCGACAACAGCGCCTGACTCCAGATGAGACCCTCAAAAGGATTCGGGACGATCAGGCACGCCGCCACTGCGCCGACGAAACAGACCGCCACTCCAATCGATGAGTGCCGGTCGTGGATGTCGTATTCCTCGTCGAACATGCCCGCGGTGATGGTGCCTGCCGCCATGCCTGCCGTCACACTACTCGAGAGGCCCGCAAACAGCAGCGCCACCGCAAAGATTGTCGAGCTTGCTGGGCCCAGAATGGGGGAGAGCGTGTCCGCTGCGACGGCGAGGTCGTCTACGACAATGCCGTGCGCAAAGAAGGTCGTTGCGGCCAGGATGACCATGGCCGAGTTGATTGCCCAGCCCACGCCCATCGAAAAGAGCGTGTCGAAGAGCTCATAGCGCAGACGCTCTTCGATAACCTGCTCGCCTTGGCCTTCGAAATGCATGGATTGGATGACCTCGGAGTGTAGAAAGAGGTTGTGGGGCATAACGACCGCACCCAGGACACTCACGATAATCGCGGCAGAGCCAGTGGGCATACTGGGCGTGATCCAGCTTGCGGCGGCTTGCGGCCAGTCGACCTTGACTAGTGCAAGCTCGGCCAAAAACGAGAGTCCTACCACGCCTACGAAGGCGATAATCCAGCGCTCGGCACGCTTGTAGGAGCTCGTCATGAGCATCGCCATCGATACTGCTGCCACGATGACGCAGCCGGCACGCACGGGCAGTCCAAAGAGCATCTGGAGCGCAATCGCGCCGCCCAGGATCTCGGCCATGGCGGTGGCGATGGTCGCGAGGTAGGCACTGGCGAGCACCGTGCGCCCAACGAAGCGGGGGAGAAAGCGGGTCGTGGCCTCGGCAAGGCAGGCGCCCGTGGCGATGCCCAAGTGCGCCGCGTTGTGCTGCAGCACAATGAGCATAATCGTGGACAGTGTGACGATCCACAGCAGCGCGTAGCCAAACTGCGAGCCCGCGGCCATATTGGAGGCCCAGTTGCCCGGGTCAATAAAGCCGACGGTCACGAGCAGCCCGGGGCCGATGTGCCGCGCAATGTCTAGGCCTCCGTGACCACCGGTGCGTCGGGAGCCAAAGTGTTGTTTGAGATGGTTGAGCATGGTGAGCTCCTGCGTGCCGTTTGTTTGACGCCGCAAAGGATACCCGTTTTAGGCTCAAAAGTTAACCATGACTAACAAAATTATTGTATTTGAATAGGATGGTGAAAGGGAGTTGCCGAAATGTCTTGATCTGTAACAACTAGGGATGGAAATTGGGTCTAGGTGTTACAGATCAAGACAAGAAGAAATGGTCCTATGGAATATCTCGATCTGTAACAGTTAGCTGCAAAAACCGGCCCTTCATGTTACAGATTGAGACATTCGGAACCGTCTCTCGAAAACATCTCAATCTGTAACAGTTAGTCGTCGAAATTGGGTCTTCCTGTTACAGATTGAGATGTTTGAAGAGGTGAGTTTGCAGGCCGAACTTGGGGCCTATGTTGTCGCCCTTGAGGTCGGCGGTGTCCACTCATGGGGCGTGCGTTACGCAATTGTTTCGAAACGGGCGGGAAACACAACGGGCCGGTGATGCTCCTAGTATGCCTATTCAACTGATTGTCTAATATCTAGGGGAGGATCGCGATGCAGGCAGATTCCGCTCAGCAGCAGGGCCTTTATCGCCCCGAATTCGACCACGATGCGTGTGGCATCGGCGCGCTTGCCGATATCAACGGTGAGCGCCATCACCAGATCCTGGACGACGCACTGTCCATTCTGGTCAACTTGGAGCACCGCGGCGGCACGGGACTCGAGAAGAACACCGGCGACGGCGCTGGCATCCTGTTCCAGGTTCCGCATCACTTTTTCCGTAAAGAGGCTCAAAAGTGCGGCCAGATTCTGCCGGCAGAGGGCGACTATGGCGTGGCCATGCTGTTCTTTCCGCAGGACGACAAGGGCGTAGAGGACGCCCGCCGCGTGTTTGAGGAAGGCTGCGCCGAGGCCGGCGTGCCGCTGCTCTTTTGGCGCGAGGTGCCGGTCGACCCGCACGACCTGGGCGAGACGGCCCGCGCCTGCATGCCTACTATCCTGCAGGCCTTCCTGGGCCGTCCGGACGACACGCCCGCCGGCGATGCCTTTGAGCGTCGCCTGTACGTGTGCCGTCGCACCATCGAAAAGAAGGCCGACGCCGAGTTTGCCCTGCGCGATAAGATCTTCTATGTGTGCTCCATGAGCTCGCGCACTATTGTGTACAAGGGCATGTTGGTCGCCACGCAGATGCGCCGCTTCTTCATCGATCTTAACGACGCCGCCGTCAAGACGGCCGTGGCGCTCGTTCACTCGCGCTACTCCACCAACACCACGCCCAGCTGGGAGCGCGCGCACCCCAACCGTTTTATCATCCACAACGGCGAGATCAACACCCTCAAGGGCAATGTCAACTGGATCCGCGCCCGCGAGCCCAACCTGTACAGCCCCGTGCTGCAGCACGATCTTGAGCGCGTGATGCCCATCATCAACCGCGAGGGTTCTGACTCCGCGATTCTGGACAATGTGCTTGAGTTCCTGGTCATGAACGGTCGCCCGCTTACGCGTGCCGCGTCCATGTTGCTGCCCGAGCCGCGGGACCACAACGATAGCCTGAGTGAGGAGCGCCGCGCCTACGACGCCTACCAGTCCATGCTCATGGAGCCGTGGGATGGCCCGGCGGCCATCGCCTTTACCGACGGTCGCACGCTGGGCGCCGCCCTCGACCGTAACGGCCTGCGCCCCGCCCGCTACTATGTGACGCGCGACGGTCGCTTTATGCTGGCAAGCGAGGTGGGCACCATCGAGGTGAGCCCCGAGAACATCCTGACGAGCGGCTGTCTGGGGCCGGGCCAGATGCTCGAGGTCGACTTTGCCCGCGGGCGCGTCATCTACAACGAAGAGCTGCGCGCACGTTACGCCAAGGAAAAGCCCTACCGTGATTGGATTGCCGAGGAGACGCTAACCGTTGACGCGCTCGATGAGCCCGTTGCGGCAACGCCCGCCGAGGACGCTGGGGTACCTGCCACCGTGCGTATGGCCAAACTCGGTTACCACTGGGATGACATTGACGAGGTCGTGCGTCCCATGGCCCAGCAGGGCAAGGCGCCGCTCGCCTCGATGGGCATCGATGCGCCGCTGGCCTGCCTGTCCAAGAAGACGCGTTCGTTCTTTGATTACTTCTATCAGTTGTTCGCTCAGGTCACAAACCCGCCCATCGACGCCCTACGCGAGCATATGGTCACCTCGACCACACTCTACCTGGGCAACCACGGCAACCTGCTCGAGGATTCCCGCACGGCCTGCCAGCTGGTGCGCTTGGAGCGCCCGTTGCTCAACGAGGAAGAGTTTGACCGCATCTGCGCCATCGACCGCGTGGGCTTTAAGACCCGCCGGTTCCGTGCCGTGTACCGCCGCGACGCGGGTGAGGGCGCGCTGCAGGCTGCGCTCAAGCAGCTTGCCGAAGACGTCGAGGCTGCGGTTCGCGATGGCGTGAACATCGTGGTGCTGAGCGACCGTGCCGCTGCGGGCGAGGTGCCCGTGCCGTCGCTGCTCGCCGTGGGCTGCGTGCACAACCACTTGATCCGTGCCGGCGTTGCGCACCTTTGCCGATATCGTGGTGGAGTGCGGCGATGCCGTGTCTCCGCACGACTTTGCGGCGCTGGTGGGCTACTCCGCAAGCGGCATCTACCCGTACAACGCGCATGCGTGCATCCGCGACCTGGCGGCGCACGGCGATCTGGACGTGACAGCCGAGCAGGGTATCGCCAACTACAACAAGGCTGCGACCGCCGGCATCGTCTCCATCATGTCCAAGATGGGCATCTCCACGGTGCAGAGCTACCATTCGGCGCAGATCTTCGAGGCCGTTGGCTTTACGCCGGAGTTCGTCAACGCGTACTTTGCCGGCACGGTGAGCCGTGTGGGCGGTATGGGTGTCGAGGACGTTGAGCGCGAGCAAAACGAGCGCTACGACGCCGCGCTCGCTATCCTTAAGAGCCCGGCTCCCGATCAGCTGCCCACGTTGGGCCTGACCAAGTGGCGCCCGCTTGGTGGCGAGGATCACCTCATCGATCCGCAGACTGTCTACTTGCTGCAGACCGCCTGCCGTGAGGACAGCTACGACACCTTTAAGGAGTACAGCGCCCGCCTGCACCGCACCGGCCGCGCCGTGCGCCTGCGCGACTTGCTCGACTTTAATGCCAGCGGCCGCACGCCGGTTTCGCTTGACGAGGTCGAGCCCGCGCTCAACATCGTCCGCCGCTTTAACACCGGCGCCATGTCGTACGGTTCCATCAGCAAAGAGGCACACGAGTGCATGGCCATCGCCATGAACCGCCTGCACGGCCGTTCCAACTCCGGCGAGGGCGGCGAGGATCCGCGCCGCGAGACCCCGCTGGCTAACGGTGACTCCAAGAACTCCGCCATCAAGCAGGTGGCAAGCGCGCGCTTTGGCGTGACGAGCCGCTACCTGTGCAGCGCCTTCGAGATTCAGATCAAGATGGCCCAGGGCGCCAAGCCTGGCGAGGGTGGCCACCTGCCCGGCAAGAAGGTCTACCCCTGGATTGCCGAGGTCCGTCAGTCCACGCCCGGCATCGGCCTGATCTCGCCTCCGCCGCACCACGACATCTACTCCATCGAGGACCTGGCAGAGCTGATCTTCGATCTTAAGAACGCCAACCCCGGCGCTCGCGTGTCGGTTAAGCTGGTCAGCGAGGCCGGTGTCGGCACCATCGCCACCGGTGTTGCCAAGGGTGCTGCCGACAAGATCTTGATCAGCGGCCACAACGGCGGCTCGGGTGCCGCTGCTCGCGATTCCATTTGGCACGCCGGTCTGCCGCTGGAGCTCGGTCTTGCCGAGGCCCAGCAGACGCTGCTGCAAAACGGCCTGCGCTCGCGCGTGGTGCTCGAGGCCGACGGCAAGCTCATGGACGGCACCGATGTTGCCGTCGCCTGCCTGCTGGGTGCCGAGGAGTTTGGCTTTGCGACCATTCCGCTCATCTCCATGGGCTGCCTCATGCAGCGCGACTGCCAGCAGGATACCTGCCCGGCCGGCATCGCTACGCAAAACTGCCGCCTGCGTCGCGGCTTCCGCGGCAAGCCAGAGCACGTCGAGCACTTTATGCTCTTTGTTGCCGAGCAGCTGCGCGAGGTCATGGCGAGCCTGGGCTTCCGCACCATCGACGAGATGGTCGGCCATCCCGAGTGCTTGCGCCAGATTGAGGTCCCGGGCAACCGCAAGGCTAACCTGCTGGATCTGTCGCCCGTGCTGGCGAGCGCGACCTGTGAGTTTGGTGCCCACATCCCGGGTGCCGACGGCCGTCACTTCCTGCCCCAGATGGCTGCGGACAGCGAGCTCGACAAGACGCTCGACTCCACGTTGTTTGTGCCCTATACGGCCGATGCCCGTGCGCACCTGCGTCCGATTCGCTTCCGCGCCGATATCGCCAACGTCAACCGCTGCGTGGGCACCATCTTGGGCAACGCGGTGACCAAGGCGCATCCCGAGGGCCTGCCCGCCGGCTCCATCACCATCGATTGCGATGGTTCGGCTGGTCAGAGCTTTGGCGCCTTCCTGCCGCGCGGCATTACGCTCAACGTGTGCGGCGACGCCAACGACTACTTTGGCAAGGGCCTTTCGGGCGGCGAGGTGTCGGTGCGCCCCAACCCGCATGCGACCTACAAGTTCGATGAGAACATCATCGTGGGCAACGTTGCGTTCTTTGGCGCCACGAGCGGCCGCGGCTTCATTAACGGCCTGGCAGGCCAGCGCTTTGGCGTACGCAACTCCGGGTGCCACCGTGGTGGTCGAGGGCTGCGGCAACCATGGCTGCGAGTACATGACGGGTGGTCTGGCACTCATCCTGGGCGAGGTCGGGCAGAACTTCGCCGCCGGCATGACGGGTGGCGTGGCCTATGTCTTTGACCAGTACGGCACGCTCGATGCCCGTGTGAACCACGAGAGCGTCGAGCTTAAAGCCCCGACGGCCGGCGAGCTGGCGCAGATTCGCGAGCTCATTCAGGAGCACGTGGACGCGACGCAGAGCCCGCGCGGCATTAAGCTGCTCTACAGCTTTGAGACGATGAGCAAGCACTTTGTGAAGGTCATTCCGACCGAGTACGAGCGCGTGCTGGCGATTGTCGCCGCCGCCGAGGCCGTCGGCAAGACGCATGCGCAGGCCGAGGAGCTGGCGTTTGACATTGTGACCGGTCGCGCGAGTGCCGCGGATGTTGCTCGCTTCGATGTTGCGGGCGGTGCTGCGGGTGCTGCGTCCGTGGCTGCCAGCTCTGTTGCTTCGACCAAGAAGGAGGCGTAAGTGCCATGGGTAAGCCCGGTGCTTTTCTTGATATCGATCGCGTGACCCATGAGCTGCGCCCCGTGGAGGAGCGCAGCCGCGATTTCGATCCGCTGTACGTGGAGCTCGACGACGACGCGCGCCGTGCCCAGGCGAGTCGCTGCATGATGTGCGGTGTGGCGTTTTGTCAGATGGGCGCGAGCTTTGGCAAGGCACGTCCGAGCGGCTGTCCGCTGCACAACCTGATTCCCGAGTGGAACGAGCTGGTGTACCGCGGCCGTTGGGACGAGGCTGCCGAGCGCCTGTCACTCACCTCGCCCATGCCCGAGTTCACGAGTCGCGTGTGCCCGGCGCTGTGCGAGGCCGCATGCAACCTGGGCTCGGTCGATGGCCAGCCCACGACGATTCACGACAATGAGCGCGCGATCAGCGACCATGAGTGGGCCAACGGCGGTCCGCGCCGCTTTGAGCCGGCAGGGGAGGGCGCACCCACGGTTGCCGTGGTGGGCTCCGGTCCTGCTGGTCTGGTGGCAGCATGGGAGCTTGCGCGTCGCGGTGCCCGCGTGACGGTGTTTGAGCGTGACGACCGCCCGGGCGGCCTGCTCATGTACGGCATTCCCAACATGAAGCTCGAGAAGTCCGTGGTCGAGCGTCGCGTGGCGCTCATGCGCGAGCTGGGCATTGTGTTCGAGCTGAGTGCCGACGTGAGCGATCCCAAGGTTACCGCCAAGCTCGACGACTTTGACGCCGTCGTGGTGGCTGCCGGCGCCCGTGCTCCGCGTGGGCTTTCGGCTGCGAACATTGATGCCCCGGGCGTGGTGTATGCCGTGGACTACCTGACGGCTTCGACCGTCTCGGTGCTCGATGGCGGCGACCCCGCGGTGAACGCGCGCGGCCTGGACGTTGTGGTCATTGGCGGCGGCGATACCGGTAACGACTGCGTGGGCACCGCGGTACGTCAGGGTGCGCGCAGCGTGCGCCAGTTTGAGTTCTTGCCGGCGGCGCCTGATGCGCGCGCGGCGAGCAACCCCTGGCCGCAGTGGCCCAACGCGAAGAAGACCGATTACGGCCAGCAGGAGGCCATCGCTACCATGGGCGGCGAGATGCGCGCTTGGGGTGTGGATACGATCGAGGTACTGTTGGACAAGAAGGGCGCGGCCGCGGGCCTGCGCGTGGTCGATCTGGATTGGTCGGCTGGCAAGCCCGAGCGCATCGCGGGCTCCGAGCACGAGGTGCCGGCCCAGCTGGTGCTTATCGCCTGCGGTTTTACGGGCCCGGAGCACGGTGTGTTCGATGCAGTGAGCGTGCCTGTTGCCACCGCTGGTCGTCCGCTGCCGGTGATGGCTGCCGAGGGCTCGCACCTTGCGGCCCGTGTCGACGGCGTCGCCGCGGATGCCGCGCCGGTGTATGTGGCGGGTGATGCTCGCAACGGCAGCTCGCTCGTGGTGAACGCCATGGCCGATGCCCTGGCCTGCGCAGCCGAAGTCGCCGATGCGCTGGAGCTGTAAAGTAGTCATTTAAGAGTGTCCCCAATGACTAGTCATTTTTTTGTCTAGTCGTTGGGGACACTCTTTGCGAGCGATTTGCTCGTTTGTCGACGTACGGGTGTTCATTTGTCGACTTCTTGGGCTGTGGTCACCTGTTGTTTCTGTGGTGGCTGTGGGTATCTGGCTCAAAAGGGCGGGTTTGCCGTCTATGTTTACCTGCGGTTTTGTTGCGGTGCGCATTTTCGATCAAGCTTTTCGTCAAGTGTTTGGTCAGCATCTGGTTTGCAGCCGGAGGCCTATTTTGCCCGCGCTGGTCGTGGCCGACCACCCTCCTCGTAAGCTCAAATTGAGGTCTATCAGTTTGAGGAGGATGCCATGACTGACCACGCTTTAGACCGAGCGCAGCTAGCCGAAGCCGTCGGCAACGATATTGCCGACATGGCCCATTTTTGGATGCTGCGGAAGTTCCAGTTTTTGGAGCCGGCGCGCGAACAGTTCGAGATCATTGTCGACCCGTGGCTCAGCTATTACACCGAGCCTTCGCAAAACGAAATCATGGCCTACAACATGGCATTTACCGATTGGCTGCTCTTCGAGCGCCCCTATCGCCATGGCAAGACGCTGCTCGAACTGTATGTTGAAGAGCCGCCGACATCGCTTTCGCCTGCCTCGCTCAAGCGGCTCGAGCAGGTACGCGACACGCAGTATTTCTCGCGCTTTGGCATTTTGGACAAGGATCCTGCGACTGGTATGGTCGCGCTGAAGGACACGCGCGCCGACCGTCGCTTTGATGTCTACGACCCGCATATCGTGCAAAAGGAGCATTGGAGCGACGGAGCGATTGCGGTGCGCCTCGCCTGCGTCGACGATGTCTGGCTGACGGCGGGACAGCTCTATCTGTATGACATCGCGCGCCTGAGTGACACGGCGGTCGATGGACCGGGTGCGGTGCATCCCGAGGATCTGCAGGACGGCTTTGACACCTCGTGCGTCAGCTTCTTTTTGCGCCTGGTCCGCGACATCATGGGCGCCCAGGGGCGCTACGTGAAGTCCCTCAACATCTACGAGCAGGAGTGGGAGTAAGGGATGGGCTGTCGCAGCGCCGCCGCGTGTCTATTTGTCTCGATCTGTAACGTTTAGGGACAAAAAACCGGTCTACCTGTTACAGATCGAGACGAATGCTTGGGCGCTGCTGATTTGTCTAAATCTGTAACGTTTAGGGCCCTGGAGAACGTCTAACTGTTACAGATCGAGACGTTTGGCACCTGGTTGGGGGAATGTCTCGATCTGTAACATCTACAGGCTAAAAGTCGACCTTGCTGTTACAGATTGAGACGGAAGGTTGGCGGCTGCCGAAAGATCTTGTTCTGTAACAACTAGAGGCTCAAAGACTGTCTTCCTGTTACAGATCAAGACATTTGTCAGCGGAGGCAACGGTGACGATGGTCCATTTGTCTGACGTGGTGGTGACGAAAGTGTCTAATACCGTTCTCAAACACAAACATGCGACTCGCAACACGTTGGCGCGGAATAGAATGCTCGCGCGGCTCACGGAGACGGCCAAGCAAGGTGCGCTGCTCGCAACGCATGACAATACCGAGCTCATGTGGCTGCGACGCCATGTTGGAACCGACGATATCGCGGAGCCCGAGCCGTACCTGTTCTGTTTTCAGCATGATTGGGATGCATTGACGTCGGCGGAGCGAGCGCTGAGGACTATCAAAGGGCTTGCGGAATTTCATCCCGATTGGGCGTTTTGGGGATATGACGCCGCACTGATATGGGGTCTGGAGGTGCCGAATGATCTGCTTGGGCCGCGTTTTCTTGTTAAGACGGGTTGTTCGGTGACGTTGAGCAGCGGGTGCAGGTTGTTGCGTCCACAGATGGCGGGCGCGCTCGAGCGTGTTGATGGCGTGCGGGTGACGTCGTTTTGGCGCACGGTGGAGGAATGCTTGCTGCGTGCGCCGTTCTCCTACGGGTTGGCGATTGCCGATTCTGCACTGCGGGCGAAAGGCGTATCACGTGGGGATTTGTGCGAGCGCCTCCGCGCCGATTGCGAGGGCAGGCGAGGGTATCGCAGGGCACAGGTGATCGCGTCGTATGCGGACGGGCTGTCCGAAAACGGCGGCGAGTCTCGGTTCCGAGCGTTCTTTATTGCGTACGGCTTTCCGGTTCCGGAGCTGCAGGTGGAGTTTCGCGACCCGCTCGATCCGAGCCAGGTGTTTCGCGTCGACTATTTTTGGCGGTTCGAGGACGGAACGTGCGTGATTGGCGAGCTCGACGGAAAGGGGAAGTATGCCTTGCAGAACGGCGAGGGCTGGGAGTCGGTCGACCCATTCGTGGCAGAACGTCAACGGGAGTCCCATCTGACAATGCTCGGGCACAAGGTGCTTCGGTTTACGTTTGATGAGCTCAAGAATCCGGGGAAGCTGGTTGAGAAGATGAGGTTGGCGGGTATTCCGCGACGGCCCGATTTGGCTGAGGAGTGGAGACGTCAGTGGTATGGGCGCTGAGAGGTTTTGTCTCAATCTGTAACGTTTAGAGGTTATTTGAGCTCGTAACTGTTACAGATCGAGACAAACCGGTGAAGCGTCGACCGAATGTCTTGATCTGTAACAGCAAGGGGCCCAACAACCCTGTATCTGTTACAGATCGAGACACTTCCCTGGTGTCGCTGGGGTGGGACTGCAGCGTATTCCGTCCCCACATCCCCTCTTCCCTCCGTTAACCGATATGTCTGTGGCAATCGGGCTACACTGGATAATAATGGACAGATGTTCAAGTTTTCTGAGGGGGAGGAGCTCGATATGGCGTCTGCCGATCGTTCCACGTTGTTTATCAATGCGACCGTCCTGGATGGTTCGGAGGATATGGAGCCGCAACCCGATATGGCCGTGACTGTTGAGCGCGGTGTCATCACGTGGATGGGGCCGAGTGCTGTGGCGCAGGCGCCTGCGGGTGCCGAGGTTATCGACCTGGCGGGTGCGTATCTCATGCCCGGTCTCATCAATATGCATGTGCATCTGTGCGGTTCGGGCAAGCCTGTCTCGGCCGGCGATGCGGGCGCGCTGATGAAGAAGCTCGATAATCCCGTGGGGCGCGCCATCGTGCGCCATATTCTTAAGGGCAGCGCCCAACAACAACTGGCAAGCGGCGTGACCACGGTGCGCGGCGCGGGCGACCCACTGTTTGCCGACATCGCCGTTCGTAATGCCATCGACGCCGGCAAGTATCAAGGTCCTCGCCTGGTGGCGCCGGGAACGGGCGTCACGGTGCCGGGCGGCCATGGTGCGGGCTTGTTCGCCCAGGTGGCCAACAGTCCCGCCGAGGCAGCCGAACAGGTGCGCGACCTGTACGCGCGTGGTGCCGACGTCATTAAGCTGTTCGTGACGGGCGGCGTGTTCGATGCGACCGAGGTGGGCGAGCCGGGCGTGCTGCGTATGCCGGTGGAGGTTGCCGCGGCGGCATGCAAGGCGGCGCACGATATGGGCCTTCCGGTTATGGCCCATGTCGAGAGTACCGAGGGTGTGAAGGCCGCACTTGAGGCCGGCGTTGACACGATTGAGCACGGCGCTCCGCTGACGCCCGAGATCCTGGAGCTGTACCGTGGCGCCGCGGGCACGCAGCTCGAGGGGCGTGCGCCCAGCGTTACCTGCACTATCAGCCCGGCGCTGCCGTTTGTATTGCTCGACCCGGAAAAGACCCATTCGACCGATACGCAAAAGAAGAACGGCGACATCGTGTGCTCGGGCATCATTGAGAGCGCCCGTGCCGCACTGGAAGCTGGCGTTAAGGTGGGCCTTGGCACGGACTCGAGCTGCCCGTTCGTGACGCAGTACGACATGTGGCGTGAGGTGGCCTATTTTGCCAAGTATGTCGGCGTGAGTAACGCCTTCGCGCTGCATACGGCCACGCAGGTCAATGCCGAGCTGCTGGGGCTGGGCGGCGAGACCGGCACAATCGAGTGCGACAAGGCCGCCGATATCCTGGTGACACGCAAGAACCCGCTCGATGACCTGTGCGCACTGCGTGAGCCGACGCACGTGATGTGTCGCGGCGATCTGGTGCGCAAGCTCAAGGTGAAACGCATTCCCGAGGTGGACGCCGAGCTCGACGCGATTATGGCCATGCCTGCCGAAGCGCTTGCCGAGGAGCTCGCCCGCGATGGCGTAGCATAGGTGTGACAAAGGGACGGTCCCTTTGTCATAATCAAAAAAAAGCCGAGGTCTCAACACGAGGCCTCGGCTTTTATTTTGTCCCATGGTATGGCGGCTAGGAGCGCGTCTCCATCTTGGCGTGGCACTTGGGGCAGGTGACGCGAATCTTGCCCTTGCCCTTGGGAACGGAGAGCATCTGGCCGCAGTTGGGGCACTTGAGGTATGCCGTGGTTTTGCGACCCTTCCACATCTTCTTGGCCGTGCGCTTGGCGCGCTCAAAGTCTTCCTTGCTGGTGCCGGCCGCGCGCGAGGTGCTGGCCGCTGCAGTTCTACCGCCCAAGCTGGCGACGAACTTGCCCAGGCCGGGGACGTTCGCGGTCGCGGCGACAAAGGCCTCGTTCTCCTTGCGACGTGCGTCGACGTTTTTGGACAGGCCGCGCAGCACGCCAATCACGATAACGGCGATGGCGATCCAGCTGAGCCACTGGATGCGGGCTATCGATCCGACCATCGCGATGACGATGCCGGCAAAACCCATCACGATGGTGAGTTCATCGGCACCATTGCGACCCTTCATAAAGTCATTCATGCAAATTGCCTTTCGTTCGATATGCTGCACGCCTTTATACCCGATTTAGAGCAAGGGGGACAGGTTAATCTGCACCAATGTGGTGCAAACATACCTGTCCCCAATGCCCCAATTACTTGGAGAGCTTGTCGACGACGCGTTCGATCTCGGCGAGCTTGGCGGCTTTGAGATCTTCGTCGCCCGATTCGATTGCCGAAGTCACGCAGCCCTCGATATGCGCCTTGAGCACGTCGGCGTTGATGCGCGCAATGAGCGCCTGCGTTGCCATGAGCTGCGTGGAAATATCGACGCAGTAGCGGTCCTCATCGACCATCCGCAAGATGCCGTCGATCTGGCCGCGTGCCGTCTTGAGCATGCGGGTCACCGATTTGTGGTCTGCCATCATGGCGGGTCCTCGTTTCTGGTCGATCTTCCGGATGCCCCCGTCAGTTGCGGTGAAATACGGACTGTTCAAAGGCCTAGGGCGGCCCAACAGTCCGTATTTCACCGCAACTTCTGAGGATTCAGCAGGCAGCGACTGCTATGCGGCGGTCACCGAAAGGGCGTGGAACTTCTCGCCGGCGCCCTCGACAGCGGCGGTGAGCTGCTCGACGGTCACGGTGTCGGCGCACTCCACCTGGACGGTCTGGGTCTCGTGATCGGCGTCGGCGTCGGTCACGCCGGCCACGTTGAGCAACGCCGTCTCGACGGTGGCGTCGCAATGGCCGCACATGAGGCCGGAAGTCTTGATTGTGTAACGCATGGGTATTCCTCCCTGTTGTGTCGGCTTTCCCAGGCACCCGACCTTGACCTTCAAACCGTCGCTCGCGTACCAAAGTGCGCGTCGCTCCTCTTTCGGGTCAATCTCGGGCGTCTGGAAAACCCGTTCTAGATGGACTTAATGGTGAGCCTATTTTGCCACTTTTGGCTTAAAGGATTTTAAGCGCAGCGCATTGCTTACGACGCAGACACTCGACAGGCTCATGGCCGCGGCGCCAAACATCGGCGAGAGCTGCCAACCGGTGAGGGGGAAGAACACGCCCGCCGCCAGCGGAATGCCGATGCCGTTGTAGAACAGCGCCCAGAACAGGTCCTGCTTGATGTTGCGAATTGTGGCGCGCGACAGCTCGATGGCACGGGCGACGTCCATGAGGTCGCTGCGCATGAGTACCACGTCGGCGCCCTCCTTGGCGATGTCTGCGCCGGTGCCGATAGCAAGGCCCACGTCGGCGCGCGCCAGGGCGGGGGAGTCATTGATACCGTCGCCCACCATGGCGACCTTGCTGCCCGCATCCTGCAGCTCGCGTACGTGGTGCTCCTTGTCGGCGGGGAGGACGTCGGCGATGACCTGTTCGCTGCTCAGCCCCACGCGGCGGGCGATTGCTTCGGCGGTGACTCGGTTGTCGCCGGTGAGCATGCGCACGTCGACGCCAAGCGAGCGCAGTGCGGCGATGGCTCCGGCACTCGTTTCCTTGACCTCGTCAGCCACGGCAATGGTGCCGTCGAGCTCGCCGTTCTTGGCAAAGAACAGCGGCGTCTTGCCCTCGGCGGCGAACTGTTCGGCAAGACCCGCGGGCACCTTCGCGCCCAGCTCGTTCATCAGGCGCATATTGCCGGCGGCAATGGCGTTTTGCCCCTCGCGCGCCGTAACGCCTCGCCCGGGCACGGCGGCAAAGTCCTCGACGGCGCGCGCGACAATCCCTCGCGTCTCGCACTCGGCCATAATCGCCTCGGCCAGCGGGTGTTCGCTTGAGCGCTCCAGCGCGGCGGCCAGCTTGAGTAGCGCCTTTTCGCTCATGGCGGGCGATCCGTCGGCGCGCGTGGCTACCACGATATCGGTCACGGCAGGCTTGCCGCGAGTGACCGTTCCCGTCTTATCGAGCACCACGGTGCCCACGCTGCGCAGATTCTCCAGCGCCTCGGCGCTTTTGAACAGAATGCCCATCTCGGCGCCCTTGCCGGTGCCGACCATAATAGCGACGGGCGTGGCCAGACCCAATGCGCACGGACAGCTGATCACCAGCACAGCGACGGCGGAGGTGAGCGCTTCGTTCACGCTACCGGTCAGTGCCATCCACGCCACGAAGGTCATGGCCGAGATCACGAATACCACGGGCACGAACACGCCGGCGACCTTGTCGGCCATGCGGGCGATGGGCGCCTTGGTGGCGTTGGCGTCCTCGACGAGCTGGATAATCTTGGCGAGCGACGTGTCGGCGCCCACGCGTGTGGCACGGAAGGCAAACGAGCCGGTGCGGTTGACAGTGGCGGCGTTGACGGTGTCGCCGGCGGTCTTTTCCACGGGGATGGACTCGCCGGTGAGCGCGCTCTCGTCCACGGCCGAGCTGCCCTCGAGCACCACGCCATCGACAGGGATGGACTCGCCGGGGCGCACACGCAGCACCTGGCCGGGCAGAATGGCATCGACGTCGACGGTGGCCTCGCTGCCGTCCTCTGCCACGACGGTCGCGGTCTTGGGTGCTAAGTCGATGAGCGCCTCGATAGCGCCGCCGGTCTTGGACTTGCTGCGCGTCTCGAGGTATTTGCCCACGGTGACGAGCGACAGGATGGTGCCAGCGCTCTCAAAATCAGGTTGTCCATGCTCGTCATCATGGCCTCGTGCACCTGACCTGCGGCTAGCTGGTCGGCCATGATGAACATGGCGTAGAGCGACCAGGCGATGGAGGCGGTGGCGCCCACGGCAATAAGGGCGTCCATGGTGGGCGCGCCGTGCGCGAGCGATTTAAACCCGTTGATAAAGTACGCGTCGTTGACGTAGACGATGGGAATGAGCAGGACGAGCTCGGTGAGCGCGAGCGTCATGCTGTGGGTGTGGTCGGTGAAGATGCCGGGCAGCGGCCAGCCGAGCATGTGCCCCATGCCTATGTAGAACAGTGGGATGAGGAATACGATCGAGACGATGAGGCGGGTGCGCATGGCAGAGGCGGCGGCCTCCAACTTTTTGGTCGGTGACTCCATATGGGCGGCGCCGGACCTGGCTTGCGCACTTCCGCTTTGGACAGCGTCGGTGCCCGTGCTGATGGGTGAGGCCGAGTAGCCCGCGCGGTCGACAGCGGTGCAGATGTCGTCGGGGGAGACCTGCGCAGGGTCGTAGTCCACCAGCATAGAGCCGGCGAGCAGATTGACCGCGACGCTTTGGACGCCGTCGAGTTTGCTCACGGCGCGATCCACATGCGCCTGGCAGGCGGCGCATGTCATGCCGCCCACGTCGAACTTATCTTGAGCCATGGCTTCTCCTTTCTGTGACGTAGTGTCGGAAATGTTAACCTGCCGATACTATACACCCATACCCCCTGGGGGTGTCCAGTACAGAAAGAAATGTATGACATTTCGCTACAGATGAGGGTGGCTGCCGGGTTGGTGCACCATCCCCGCCCTTCGTCTCAATCTGTAACATCTAGCCCAGTTTTTGCCGAGCTGCTGTTACAGAATGAGACAAACTCTCCGGCGGCAAATCAATATCTCGATCTGTAACATCTAGCGGGGAAAATGACCTCTAACTGTTACAGATTGAGATTTTGTTTTGAGAGGTTTGAGTTTGTCTCCATCTGTAACAGTTAGACCGGTTTTTGGATTCCAGATGTTACAGATCGAGACGAACCTTCAGCAATAAACTCAATGTCTCAATCTGTAACATCTGGCGGGAAATATGATCCCTTACTGTTACAGATCGAGACAGACCGTCCGCGGCCAACTCAAATGTCTTGATCTGTAACATCTAGAGAGGTTTTTGACCCCTTACTGTTACAGATTGAGATGTTGTCTCGCGGGATTGGGGTTTGTCTCGTTCTGTAGCATCTAGACCTGTATCTGCCGAGCTAGTGTTACAAATCGAGACAACTGCCGGGAGGGGTCCCGTCACGGCAAGACGCCCGCCGCCTAGATACAGAACCCGGGAATCACACAGGTTAGCTTGTTTGGCTTTTCCGCAGGCGTTGCGTACGTAAAGACGTCGCCGTCGTGGCCCACACGGTTTATGTAGAGCGTGCCTTCGGTCTCCGATGAGTCGGGGCTCACCGTGCGCTCCCACCAGCAGGTGTCCTTGCCCTTCCACTGGCGGACCATCGTCTCGTTCGTGGAATACGGGCTCACCTTGAGCTCGCGGAAGAGCTGATACTCCTTGCCCTCGCCGTTGTAGATTTCTGCCAGGTAGTGATAGTCCTTGGCAAACGAATCGGGCGGTTGCGTACCGCACAGCTCGACCATGGCGGGCAGCCAAAGGGTTGCGGGCAACTCGCTCAGACACGATGCACTGTTGGCGGCGCCAGCGTTATTCGAGACCTTTTTGACAGATTTGATGAGCGCGCGCAACTTGTTGGGCAGCAGCTTAAGGCCGTCGCCGTCGAGCCATTCCCGCAGCTCGCAAACTGCCCAGCCGGCGCTCGGCGGTTCAGCCGCAGCGTTGCGCTCGGCAATACCCGCGTCGAACATAAACGTCAGTCCGGCCTTGCCCGTCCCGTCCAGAAGCTCATCGTGACGGATGCCCACAAGCTGCGCGCCGACCTCCAGCCCGTTGGTGAGTTTCACGCGCTTGGTACACGGATAGGGGATATGCCCATCGGCATCGAGCAGGTGATAGCGCTTGGCAATCTCGCGTGCCTCGCTACGGGTCTCGGCGGCCTTAATCTTGAGCGAAATCTCCTGCAGCTGATCCCAG
>ENA-OQKC01000420-OQKC01000420.1-human-gut-metagenome-genome-assembly--contig:-NODE-420-length-18145-cov-4.596071_pt1 | contig 18145 bp, 20 predicted proteins | sample MGYA00242774_ERZ504790 | MGnify/ENA primary metagenome ERZ504790 (study PRJEB26092, sample SAMD00036419) | human gut metagenome | host: Homo sapiens | study: EMG produced TPA metagenomics assembly of...
CCGGAAACTGGCGTGCGTGCAGCTTGGGGGCAATCTCACAGGCAGCGCGGAGTTTCTGCACAAAGAGGCGGAAAAAGAGCTCACCGGCCACACCTACGTTGTCGTATCCAAAAACAGAACCGATGAGGTCCGTGAGGCGCTTCATCTGCTCTCCGGTGCGCAGAACCAGGTGCTGTGGGTGATTCCGTATCTGCCGGGCGAAGAAGTTCCGTCGGAGCAGAACCGTGCGTACACCGCAATCGGCTGGGAGGTGAAACCATGGAAATAAAAAAGACACCGGTACAGATCCCGCTGACCTGGCTTCATGTCTGGCTTTTATTCGCCGGCATCTATGGCTTTGCCGCCGGTTTTCTGGAGCTGACGGGAAGGGAGGCGCTGTATTTCTGCGCCATATCCTTATTGCTGCTGATTCCGGCCGCCGCAAGCTGGATTCTGATCCGGAAAACGAAAGCACTCTGGCAGTTTCTGCTTGGCGGAATTGCGGTCTGCGCGGTGACGTATCTGGCAGCGAAATTTTTCTGTTCCCTGTTCAGTGTGCAGGCGGCAGCGGTAATTGAAGCGGCTGTGGCGGCAAACGATGGAAAAAACAAGTTTGAGAACGGTATTTCTCCTGCATTTCTGGAGAGCCTTTCCGGCGTGATGACGGGTCTTATGGCCGCTGTGATTTTCCTGATCCGCGGCTATGTCAGAATCCGCAAAGGCCAGTTAAAGAAAGCAGCGCAGGAACTGCCGGCCGGCTCAATGCCGCTGGCGGATATGGAAGTGTGGGAGATCCCGACGCTCCTCGATGAGCCAAAGCCCCTTCATTTTCTCTGGTTTATGATACAGTATGTGATCGGTGTGCTGATGAAAATGCCGTTCTACTGGCATCTGATCTACTGGTTTTTCTTTGCAGATGTATTCCTGTGCTTCTTCTGCCAGTACCTCGACGGCATGCACGGGTTCATCCGTGACCATCAGAAAATCGCCAATCTCCCGGTGGAGATGATGCAGCGGACGGGAAAACTGATCCTGAAAATTGCAGTACTCCTTCTGGTACTGTTCGTGCTCCCATCGGCGCTCTACGGAAAGGATCCGATTGCGGAGGCGATCGCAGGTTATGAGCCGAAAGAGCTGGAAAGCGATCTTACGATCGAAACACCGGAGGTCGAGGCGCCGCAGGGCATGGAGCAGGCCGATCTGTCCGATATGCTGGGGGACAAAGAGTACAAACCGATGCCGCAGTGGATCCAGAATCTTTTTACGGCGGTCATGTATCTTGTGATGGTTGCCGTCGGAATCGCGGTTCTGCGGGCGATTTACCAGAGCGTAAAAAATGCGGGAAAAGCCTTCTCAGAGGATGAGGAGGACGAAGTTCTCTTCCTGCATCAGGGAAACGACGAACGGGAAAATCTGCCGTGGCGGCGGGAAAAGAAAGAGGGCTATCTCTCCCCGAATATGCGTATCCGCCGGCAGTATAAAAAAACGATCAAAAAAGCCGGAAAATACCAGCCGACCGGAGTCGAAACCCCGGCGGAGCTGGAAGAGAGAAACGAGCTTTCCGGCGACGGCATGAGACGGCTGCACGACGGCTATGAAAAAGCCCGTTACAGCCGCGAGGGCTGCACAAAAGAAGAGGCGGAAGCGCTGCGGAACTGATTTAAAACCAGTTCCCGGCAGCGGTCCACAGCCAATAGAGAAAGCCGAGCAGCCAGCTTGCAAAGACACCGTACAGAATGACAGGTCCGGCGATGGTGAAAATTTTCGCACCGATGCCGAAGACCTGTCCTTCTTTTTTATATTCAATCGCAGGAGCTGCAACCGAGTTGGCAAAGCCGGTGATCGGGACGAGCGCACCGCAGCCGGCAAAGGTGACGATTTTCTGATAGATGTTGAGGCCGGTTAAAATCACACTGCTAAGGATCAGAATCAGCGAGCACCAGGAGCCGGCGTCATCTTTGCTGAGCGAGAACTGCGTTTTGCCGATATGGAGCAGAATCTGCCCCACGACACAGATCAGACCGCCGACGATAAAGGCTTTTGCCATATTGCAGAAGAGATTCTGCTTTGGCGTCACCTCTTTGACAAACTGTTCGTATTCTTTTTTTGCCCGTTCACTTTTTAAACTCTGCATCACATCTTACCTCCAGTTCTTATTGAAATCCACTTGCAAAATAATAGAGAGAGCCCGCGATTTTCCCTGCCGCCATGCAGAGAATTACAAACGGCAGTCCGCGCGTCAGTCCGATCCGGCGGCAGAGGATCGAAAACAGGTTGACGACTTCGCCGAGCGCGATGATCCAGCTTCCCAGATAAATGCCCGCAAAAAGCCAGAACACACCGGCCGTCCAGGAGGGCAGGGAAAACGAGAAGGTGCCAAGCGAGAAAAGATCGCCGAACAGCGCCCCGGCCATACAGCAGCATTCGTAAAAACGCAGGCTCCCTGCTGTCTTTGTGATGCCGGCGTACCGTGTCACGATGCCAAGGCCGATCACAAGCGCGACAAGGCCGCTCGCGATGAAAAAGCCAAGGCTAAGACCGGCTGTGATCAGCAGGATCTCTGGCAGGATTCGCATGAAAAGCCTCCTTTCCTTTACCGGAGCGGTCGTCCTGTTCGATAATGGTCGTATCGATATCATCCTCGTAGACCCGCATTTCCACCTCGAGCGGCGTCGGGTCCTTCGTGAATTTCCGCCGTCCGAAATGGTTGAAATAGAGCACGACGCCAAGGCCGATGCCGATGGAATATGAAATTTCCAGCACCGAAAATCCGGGCGTCATCTGCGGGAGAAAACGGGTGTAAACATCCAAAAACAGCTCGCGGACGCCGATGTCGGTGTGGAAGGTCATAATGGAAAACGCAGTTCCGATAAACGTAAGGATGCCGACCAGAATCGTTTTGCACCAGCTGATCCAGGTGTTTTTTCTGACGCGGATCCTCGTACGTTAAAATAAAATTCGGCTCGCCGATGTGGGTGACATCGACGTGCTCCTCGGCCTCCGTGACGAGGCGGACGAGGGTGGAGGCGGAGCAGACGTAGCGTCCGTATCTGTCATCGGGAAGATGCGCCACGCGGCGGACCTGATTGCGGGCAAGGACAGCGCCGTCTGAACAGGAAAGCTGCGCCACATCGCCGAGCGTCACGACGGGACTGGTGATTTTGATATTCCGCTCCGTCTGAAGATACAGCATTTCACTCATGAAAAACATTCCTCTAAAAGTTTCTGAAACAGGATTTTTGTGCTACAGCGTACAGAGTTCCCTAAAACAGGAAAATCATGCGTAAGAATGGAAAAAACGGAAATACTGAAGGTCAGAAATGGTAAGACGCAAAATAAGAAAACGGAGGAATTTGCCGATGAGACAGATGACAGGAAAGCAGAGCATCTCGTTTGCCAAAGCCGTCTATATCGAGGGCAGCGCGGCGATTGTAGGAGAAAAGGAAAAGGATGGACCGCTGGGCGAATACTTTTCGCACACGCTTTCGGACCCGATGTGCGGGCAGGAGAGCTGGGAGGAGGGCGAGAGTGAACTGCAGCTTGCCACCGCGAAGCTGGCAATGCAGAAAGCCAATGTGAGGCCGGAGCAGATCCGCATGATTTTTGCGGGCGATCTTCTGGCACAGTCAATCGCATCATCGTTCGGCCTGGTGGATCTGAACTGCCCGCTCTACGGCCTGTTCGGTGCCTGCTCGACGATGGGAGAGGCGCTTTCGCTTGGCGCGATGGCAGTCGCAGGGGGATACGGTGACCGGGTGCTGGCGGTGACATCGAGCCATTTTGGAACGGCGGAGAAGGAGTTCCGTTTTCCACTCGCCTACGGAAACCAGCGCCCGCCGTCCGCGAGCTGGACGGTGACGGGAAGCGGCGCGTGTGTGCTTGGAAAAACGAAGAGCAGAGTGAAAATCACGGGCGCTACGACGGGAAAAATCATTGATTACGGGCTGAAAGACAACCAGAACATGGGCGCCTGCATGGCCCCCGCTGCGTGCGATACGATTGCACAGAACCTCGTCGATTTCAACCGGGAACCGGCCGATTACGACCGCATTGTGACGGGAGATCTCGGCGTTGTGGGGCGGGAAATTCTGCTGGAGCTGCTGAAGAAAAAAGGATACGATATCTCGGAACAGCACAGTGACTGCGGCATGCTGATCTTCGATCCGGCAAAACAGGACACCGGCGCGGGCGGAAGCGGCTGCGGCTGTGCGGCATCGGTGCTGGCGGAGTATCTGCTGCCGAAGCTGGAAAACGGAGAGTGGAAGAGGATTCTGTTTGTACCGACTGGTGCGCTGATGTCGAAGGTCAGCTTTCAGGAGGGCAGCAGCGTGCCTGGTATTGCACAGGCGGTTGTAGTCGAGCGGGAGGAGGATGTGTAAAATGGGAACGTTTATGGAATATTTCAATGCCTTCTGGGTCGGCGGCCTCATTTGTGCCCTGTGCCAGATTCTGCTCGACCGCACGAAAATGCTGCCGGGAAGAATTATGGTAACGCTTGTTTGCACGGGCGCGGTGTTGAGCTTTCTGGGACTCTACGATCCATTTGCAGAATACGCCGGGGCAGGCGCGTCGGTGCCGCTGCTCGGGTTCGGGCATCTTTTGTTTCAGGGAGTAAAAGATGCCGTAAAAGAAAGCGGATTTTTAGGATTGTTCCAGGGCGGATTAAAGGCGGGGGCTGTCGGAACATCAGCGGCGTTGATTTTCGCGTATCTTGCAAGCTGGATTTTCCAGCCGAAGATGAAAAAATAGCAGGTGAAAAATTGCGCAGAAGCAGGCGGAATGATATAATAAAGAAAAATGCCGCAGAAAAAAGCAGAATCGCAGCGGCAGGACGAATACAGAAAAAGCGGGTGTTTTGCGGAAAAAACATCAAAACACCCGCGACAGGAAGAAAGGAAGTCTGCAATGAAGACAAGAGAAGAAGCGCTATCCTATGGCCTTTCCTTCCCGGACACATATCAGGAAGCGCCGTTTCACGATGACAACTGGCAGCTCATCCGCGTGAAAGGAAGCAAAAAGGCATTTCTGTGGGTCTATGAAAAGGACGGAATCATTCAGCTGAATGTAAAAGCAAACCCGGAATGGCGGGACTACTGGCGCGATGCATTCGCGTCAGTTATCCCGGGATATCATCAGAACAAAGAACATTGGAACACGATTCTCCTCGACGGAACCGTACCCGATGACGCTGTGCGTACCATGATCGCCGAGAGCTACGACATCATCACGGACAGCCCGACCAAAAGAATCTATGAGGCGGTAAAGCAGATTCCGCGCGGAAAAGTGGCGACATACGGCCAGATAGCAGCGCTTGCAGGCGAGCCGAAGATGGCGCGTGCCGTGGGAAACGCCTTACATAAAAACACAGATCCGGAGCACATTCCATGCTACCGTGTGGTAAACTCCAAAGGCGAACTGGCCGCGGAATTTGTCTTCGGCGGCGCCGGGAAACAGGCGGATATGCTGGAGGCAGACGGCATTGTGCTGGAAAACGGCCGCGTCAATTTAAAGAAGTACGGCATCAACGTGGAAGAGATGCTGGCACAGCGGGAGCTGGAGCAAAACTGAAAAAACAGGATGCACAAAACAGCGAAAGACCGGAACGGCAGAGGAAAATGTCCGTTTCGGTCTTTCATTATGTTTGGCTTATAAAATTAGAAAATACAATTATTTCGCATTGAATACATACTTATCCATACGGTCAAATGCCTCTTTCACAAGCACATGCGGCAGTGCCAGATTCAGGCGGATCGCATACGGTCTGTGGAACGGCCGTCCGTCCTGCCAGATCACGCCGACAGCAACACCGGCTTTCAGCAGTGTATCCATATCGGTATCATGCTCCTTGCACCACTCCTCGCAGTCGAGGTACAGCATGTACGTTCCTTCTGGTTTGGAAAGCTTCACGCCCTTGAAATGCTCGAGAATGTAGTTGTACGCATAATCCGCATTCGATTTCAGCACTTCGCGCAGTTCATCCACCCACTGGTATCCCTCCGGCCGGTAAGCGCCGATCAGCGCATGAACAGAGAGTACGTTCGGAGAATTGTAGTGAGAAAGGGACGAAGCCTTCTCCACACGGTCGCGCAGCATGCGGTTGTAGATGATGTGGTAGGAGCCTACAAGGCCAGCCAGGTTAAAGGTCTTGGACGGTGCATAAAGTGCGATGGTGCGCTCGCGTGCATCCTTCGAAACGGACTGCGTTGGGATATGTTTGAAGCCCGGCAGTGTCAGGTCAGACCAGATCTCATCGGAGATGACAACGCATTCATTTGCTTTGTAAATTTCCATCGCCTTTTCAATTTCCTCGCGCTCCCAGACACGGCCTGTCGGGTTGTGCGGAGAGCAGAAAATCGCGAAATGAATGTTGTGTTCTTTTAACTTGCGGTCCATATCGGCGTAGTCCATACGCCATACGCCGTTCTCATCCTGAACAAGATCGGAGAGAACGATATTGCGTCCGCAGTTCTCAAGAACACCGGTAAAACCGATGTATGTCGGGGAATGCAGAAGAATGGATTCGCCCGGGGATGTAAAAGCGGCAGCAGCCGAAGCAACACAGCCGAGCACGCCGTTCTCATAGCCGATCGCCTCACGCGGCAGATCTTCCACACCGTTGCGCTCTTTCTGCCAGCGGATGATGCTGTCAAAATATGCATCCGGCAGATTAAAGTAGCCAAAATGCGGTTCGTTGACTCTCGCGTGAATTGCTTCCTGAATGGTCGGAAGAGACGGGAAGTTCATGTCGGCCACCCACATCGGGATGCGGGAGAAGCCCTCTTTGACTTCCGCACCCGGAATCGGGATCTGATCGACAGCGATCGAATCGTGGCCGCTGCGGTTCATCAGAGATGTAAAATCGTATTTCATTGGTAAAAACCCTCCTTTGTGTTTGCTGTGCTCTCGAAGTAAAACCAAAAGCACATGGAAAACCGGATGCAGCTTCCTTTCCTCGCTGAAAGAAAAACCTGCAGCCGGCTGAATACAGATATTATAACACGGAGGGGAATTTTCGTAAACAAAAGAATGCTTTATTCGGCACCATTTATTCCGCGCCGATCCAGTTATCGCGGTTGATTGCTTCCGTGTGGCTGGTGCTTTCGTTCATGATTTTCTGCAGATCCGGCCGGTCATAGTTGACAATGCCCTTTCCGAGATATTCATGGCTGCCGCGCCGGAAGACGCTGACGACATCGCCTTTCTTAAAATCGCCTTCGACTGCCACGATGCCTTTGGGAAGCAGGCTCTTTGCCTGAACAGCAAGTGCTTCTGCGGCACCCTCATCGACGTAGAGATTGCCCGCACTCGGCGCATAGAATGCCATCCACTGCAGACGCGTTTTCATGTTGTGGCCGCTGGCGGTAAAGTACGTTCCTTTTGCGGTTCCTTTCACCGCACGCACAATGTTGTTTTCCTCCGCCGAGGAGCAGATCAGAACCGGCACACCGGCTCTTGTGGCAAGCGAAGCGGCGGAGAGCTTCGTTGTCATGCCTCCCGTTCCGTTGCCCGATCCCGCACCGCCTGCCGCAGCAGTGAGCTCCGGCGTGATCTCATTTACCACGTCGATATGGCGCGCATTCGGGTCACTCTTTGGATTGGCAGTGTAGAGCCCGTCGATATCGGTCAGCAGAATCAGAAGCGATGCATGCAGCATCGCAGCCACCTGGGCAGAGAGCGTGTCGTTGTCGCCGACCTTCAGCTCCTCAATCGCGATCGTATCGTTCTCATTGATGATCGGAATCGCACCGCGCCCGAGCAGGACGGAGAGGGAGCCGAAGATGTTTTTATAGCGGCGGTCGGTCCTCAAAGTCACTGCGGTTCAAAAGATCTGCGCACACGGAATCTGGTACGCCATCAGATTTTTCGTGTATTCCTCCATCAGAAGGCCCTGGCCGACAGCAGCGGCAGCCTGTTTATCGGCAATTTTCGTCGGCCGTTTTTTAAAGCCGAGACGGGAAAAGCCTGCGGCGATCGCACCGGAGGAAACGAGAATCACATGGTGGCCTGCCGTCTGCAGCGCGGCAAGCTGGGTCGTAATGTTCCGTATTTTTTCAGCATCCATGGTTCCGTCTGAGAGTGTCAGGGAGCTAGGTGCCGACTTTTCACAACTATCGTCTGTTTTTCCATCATGAAAACCTCAAATGTAAGAAATGATAAGAAACGTTGTTTACGGGTGACAAAACATCAATTACAGACACTTTAACACAGTACTGTGTGAGAGTCAAGAAGATGCGGAATGGTCGTTACATTTTTCGTGAAAGATCTGCAAAAAGATAGAAATTTGTTGCTGGAATTCTGAAAAAGTATGGTAGAATAGAAAACGAGAAAAAGGTGTGTGCAGAAATACATTTTTCCTGAAAAACAAAAGAAGCGGAAAGAAGTCCGGCACACGACGGAGGGAGTCAAAGATGGAGGAAAAAACAGAAGAAAGAGGCAGAGGCTGCATGACAACGCTGTGCTACATCGAAAAGGATGACAGCTATCTGATGATGCACCGCACGGTGAAAAAGAACGATGTCAACAAGGACAAGTGGATCGGCGTCGGCGGCCATGCGGAACTTGGCGAAAGCCCGGAGGAATGCCTGCTGCGTGAAGTAAAAGAGGAAACCGGCTACACGCTGACGAGCTGGCGTTTCCGCGGTCTCGTTACCTTTGTGACAGAGGCAGAAAACAGCAAAACGGTTGGAGTACATGGAGTATATGTGTCCTCTACACGGCAGTACGGATTCACGGGAGAACCGACTGCATGTGATGAGGGCGAACTCGCCTGGGTGAAAAAAGAGGACGTCCTGCACCTGAATCTGTGGGAGGGAGACAAAATCTTTTTCCGCCTTCTGAATGAAGACGAGCCGTTTTTCTCCCTGAAGCTGCGGTATGTGGGCGACACGCTCGCAGAAGCGGTGCTGAACGGAAAACAGATGGAACTTTTTGAGGAGCGCTCAGGCGACGGCACGCCGACCGGAACCATCGTAGAGCGCGGCGTGGCGCACAGTGAGGGACGGTGTCACGGAACGGCACATATCTGGATTGCACGGGCGAATGAGAAGAGCGGCTGTGAGGTACTGCTGCAGAAAAGGAGTGCCTGGAAAGATTCGAATCCGGGCTGCTACGATATTTCAAGCGCCGGCCATCTTTCGGCGGGCGATACGTATTTGGAAGGGGCTCTGCGGGAAATCGGCGAGGAGCTCGGCATCCACGCAGAGGCAGAGGAGCTGAGGGATCTTGGCCTGCTGGAAAAAGTATCACACGGTGTTTTTTACGGAAAACCGTTCCACGATCATGAGGTCAGCGCCGTGTATCTTTACACGAAGCCGGTCGAGGCGGAAAAACTGCATCTACAGGAGTCGGAAGTAGAAGCAGTCCGCTGGATGGATCTCAAAGAGTGCCAGAAGGCGGTAAGAGAAGGAAGCATTCCCAACTGTATTGATATACGGGAACTGGAAATGATTGAAAAAGCGTGGTTCGCCGGAGAAAAAACAAAAAATGAGGAGTAAGAGAAGATGAAAGAAAATGGATTCATCAACGAGAAGCTGACCCCGAAGCACGAGGAAGAAGAGGCAGCAACCACCGCTGAAAAAATAAAAAGAAATGCATGAAAAAAGTCACCGGTTCGAAATAGAACATGGTGACTTTTTTTGATATCGCGTAAATGAAATTTGTTTTTTTATTTCGCTGCTGCCTTTACCTGGCTAAACAGTCCGGATTTCTGAAGAGCCGGACGCAGTGCCATGTAGATGACAACGGAAGCGATGGTGGAAAGTACGGCGTTGATGGAAGTTGCCGCTACGTTCCAGCTTAAGGTAACCTCTGCTGCCGGTTTTCCAAGAAGAACCAGTTTGTAGAAGTAACCGATGAGCGGATCGAAGATCACATTGAACAGAAGTCCGCCGATGGCTGCAAGCAGTGCCCATTTGAAGATCTGTTTCTGATCGGTCTGCTCGTTGATTTTACCGATTTTGTGTGCGATCAGTCCTGCGATGAGGCCGATGCAGAATTTTAAGATGAAGGTCTTTGGTGCGTATACCACATAGACCGGATCGAGAAGATCTCCGATGGTCATGCCGATCGCACCGCCGATTCCGCCGTAAACACCGCCGAGAATCAGTGCACCGAGCACACAGACAGCGTTTCCGAAATGGATCGAGGTGGCATCTCCGCCTGGCAGCCAGATTTTGAACTGCAGGAAGGTGAAGACAACGTAGGAAAGGGCTGCAAAGACACCTGTCATTGCGATTTTCCAGACTTTTTCATTTTTCATAACAACTCACTCCTTTGGTATCTGGAACTTTCGTTCCTTGATTGCACCCTATTATAGGGAGTGGTGGCATGAAGAAAAAGTTCCAATTCCGGATTTTTTGACCAGACCAGTTATTTCTGGTACGATTTCATTTTTTCGTGTTCTTCTTTTAATTCTCTGTAGAGCTGCAGCGAATTCCACGCCTGGTTCTGCGTTGTGACGATGGCTTTGAGGGCGATCGGCGGCACTTTTTTCCGGCGCATTTCGGTGAGAAAAAGATCGAGTTTCCGCTCGGAAAAGCCGGCCATGACCATCATTGGTTCATCAAATCCGGCGCCGTCATAGGCTTCGGGGGATTCTGCAAATGCTTTATTTCCGGCAAGAAATCCGATCGACTGGAGATACTGTTCCGGTTCCACAATGCGCACGCGGATACCGAGCTTTAAGAGAACCGGCTTTAAAAGCACAGCTGTTTTCGTTCCTTTGATCTGATATAAGAGTACGGTTTCCATGAGAAAAATCCTTTCCACGGGCAGATTTCCGGATCAAATGCGCGGATGCCCAGAACTATGATATAAGAAATGTTTTGGAAAAACAATACTTTTATGGTATCATAGGAACGTACAATTCAGAACACGATAAATTTTGAGATAAAAGAGAAAGGAAACCAATAAAATGTGGATAGCAGATGGATGGAAAGATTATGAAGTGCTGGATACGTCCGGTGGAGAAAAACTGGAGCGGTGGGGAGATTACCTTCTGGTAAGACCAGACCCGCAGGTCATCTGGAACACGAAAAAAGAAAATCCGGGCTGGAAAAAGAAAAACGGCCATTATCACAGAAGCAGCAAGGGCGGCGGAGAATGGGAGTTTTTCCATCTGCCGGAGCAGTGGGAGATCAACTATAAAGACCTGACCTTCCGCCTGAAACCGTTCAGCTTCAAACACACCGGCCTTTTCCCGGAGCAGGCAACGAACTGGGACTGGTTCGGCGATCTGATCCGCCGTGCCAACCGCCCGATTAAAGTGCTGAACCTGTTCGCCTACACGGGAGGCGCAACCCTCGCAGCGGCCGCAGCAGGCGCAAGCGTCACACATGTCGATGCATCCAAAGGCATGGTCAACTGGGCAAAAGAGAACGCTGCCGTGTCCGGCCTTTCGGACAAGCCGATCCGCTGGCTTGTGGATGACTGCACCAAATTTGTCGAGCGCGAGATCCGCAGAGGCAACCACTACGACGCGATCATCATGGACCCGCCGTCCTACGGAAGAGGACCAAAGGGCGAGATCTGGAAAATCGAGGAGTCGATTCATCCGTTCATCAAGCTCTGCACGCAGCTCTTAAGCGATGACCCGCTGTTCTTCCTTGTGAATTCTTACACGACAGGACTTGCACCGGCTGTCCTGACGTACATGATTTCCCTGGAATTAAAACAGTACAAAGGCCACGTAGAAGCACAGGAAATCGGCCTTCCGGTCAAGTCGACCGGCCTTGTTCTGCCGTGCGGTGCATCGGGAAGATGGCAGTCTGACAACGTTTAAAACATCTTTTGGCAGCGGACGTATGTCCGTCATACGAAAAACATTTGGCTGAATTGCAGGAAATGAAGTATAAAACTGCAAAAAGTGGGATAAAATGCCGAAAAGTGCATAAAACATGCAAGTTCTCCTTGACAGAAACTCATGATCTGGTAAAATGGTCTTTAGTTGAGCAAGAAACCTGAAAAACGGGTAAGGAAAGTACAAGGGAGGACGTTTCATGAAACCGTATATCGAATGGACCAAAGAAGAATTAGTTGCCGAGAAAGCCAGACTGGAGCAGGAATTTGCAGAGGTAAAAGCAAAAGGCCTCAATCTGAATATTTCCAGAGGAAAACCTGCAGCAGCCCAGTTAGATCTCACGGAAGGAATGCTTACCGTTCTCTCGAAAAATGAAGACACCTTCGCAGAAGATGGAACCGACTGCCGGAACTACGGCGTGCTGACCGGTATTCCGGAAGCAAGAAAACTGATCGGAGATATCTGTGAGGTTCCGGCGGAAAACGTCATCGTTTACGGAAACGCCAGCCTTACCATTATGTTTGATACCGTAGCACGTTCGTTCCTGAAAGGCGTTGCAGGCTGCACTCCGTGGAACAAGCTGGACAAAGTAAAATTCCTCTGTCCGGTACCGGGCTATGACCGTCACTTCGGTGTAACCGAGTACTTCGGCGTTGAGATGATCAATGTTCCGATGACACCAGAAGGACCGGACATGGACATGGTAGAAAAACTCGTTGCAGAAGATGACGCCATCAAGGGAATCTGGTGTGTACCGAAATACTCCAACCCGCAGGGCTACACCTACTCCGATGAGACCGTCAGAAGATTTGCAAACCTGAAACCGGCAGCCAAAGACTTCCGTATTTTCTGGGATAATGCATATATCATCCATCACCTGTATGATGACAGACAGGATCACCTGCTGAACATCATCGAGGAGTGCGAGAAAGCCGGAAATCCGGATATGGTCTATGAGTTCGTATCCACCTCGAAAGTAAGCTATCCGGGAGCCGGAATTGCAGCTCTCATTTCTTCTGAGGCAAACCTCAAAGAGGCACAGGAGTACATGAACTTCCAGATCATCGGTCATGATAAACTGAATCAGCTGCGCCATGTAAAATTCTTCCAGAACCTGGACGGCGTGATGAATCAGATGAAAAAGCATGCTGAGATCTTAAGACCGAAATTCGAGGCAATTCTGCAGGTAATGGATCAGGAGCTGAGCGGCCTTGACATCGCTTCCTGGACAAAACCGAACGGCGGATACTTCATCTCCTTCGATGCGATGGAGGGATGTGCAAAGAAGATCGTTGCAAAAGCAAAAGAGGCCGGTCTTACCATGACAGGCGCGGGCGCAACGTATCCATATCACAACGATCCGCAGGATTCCAACATCCGTATTGCACCGTCCTTCCCGACACCGGAAGAGCTGGAAATCGCAGGTCAGGTATTCGTGCTGAGTGTCAAACTGGTCAGCGTGGATAAGATTCTGGAAAACAAATAACAGATAAGTAAAAATACAAAAGCCGGATTCTCCCGGGGGACACAGTTTTTGTGAACTCTGGTGTGGGAGTTCCGGCTTTTTTCTATCAGAAAGTTAAAAAGAAATTTTCTATGGGACAGAAAGGAAAAACATGAAAAAGAAAGTAATAGGAATTGCCGCAGGACTCATACTCCTTGCGGCCGCAGGCGGTTACGCGGGCGTGGGGCATTACTATGCATCCCACTTTTTCCCGAAAACCGCGATCAACGGACTGAACTGCGCAGGGCTGACCGCAGAGCAGGTCAAAGAGGAAATTCAGAAGCACATTGTGGATTATACACTTGGCATTACCGAGCGCGGTGGAAAAACAGAGACATTAAGCGGCACGGAGATCGGCCTCACGTATGTGGACGACCACGCGGTGGAAAAACTGCTGGAGTCCCAGAATACTCTTGCATGGCCTGCATTCTATTGGAAAGAGAAAGAAAACCAGGTGGCGGCGGACTCTGTCTATGACAAAGAAATGGTGCAGGAAAAACTGCAGACGATGGAAGGGTTTCAGGAAGAACAGCAGGAAGCGCCGACGGATGCGTATCTGACGGATGACGGAACCTCGTACGTCATTGTGCCGGAAACAGAGGGCGAGCAGGTGGACTATGAGAAGGCGGAGCAGGCTGTCATCGAGGCGCTGGATGCCGGAGCGGCGAGCGTGGATCTGGAAGAAAAAGATGTTTACCGGAAACCGGGCATTACGCAGGATGATGAAGCACTGAATGGGGAAATGGCGGAACTGAACCACCTGACAGCGGCGCGGATCACGTATGCAATCGGTGAAAACAGCTATGCCATAGACCGGGCGACCTTACAGAGCTGGCTCGTACAGGGGGAGGATGGAACCTACACGATTTCGCAGGACGAAGCGGCAGCTTTTGTGCGCCATATGGCGTATGAGACGGACACCTTCGGGCTGGCGCATACCTTCAAAACGAGTCTTGGCGCGACCATTAACCTGAATGCGGGCGGCGATTACGGCTGGTGCATCGACAAGGAGGAGACAATGCAGGCACTTCTGCAGGCGATCGAGGACGAAACACAGGGAAATCTCGACCCGGTTTACCTCTATACGGCCAATGACCGCTCGGCAAATGATATCGGAAATACATACGTCGAGGTGTGCATTTCCCAGCAGAAAATGTGGTGCTACAAGGATGGCGTTCTGGTGACGGAAACACCGGTCACAACGGGCAATCATGCGACGGGCTATGACACTCCGGCAGGCAGTGTCTGGGCGGTGGATGCGAAAAAAAGTGACTGTGATTTCAAGCTCTATCCGAGCCATGTCATGTTCTGGCTTCCGTTTAACGGCGACGTCGGAATCCACGATGCGAGCTGGCGTACCGAGTACGGCGGGGACATCTATCTGACGAACGGATCCCACGGATGTGTGAATACCCCATACACAGAAGCAGAAAAAGTGTTCAATGCTATTGAAATTGGTGACCCGGTTATCGTATACTATAGCCTGGATGATGTAACCGGGCCGCAGCCTACACAGAAAAACAGCCTGTAGGAAAAACGCTTAAGCATCACAGCAGAAGCACATCAAATAAAGGAGATTTTGATAGATGAAAATAGTAGTATTAGCTGGAGGAACCAGCACGGAACGTTCGGTATCCATTACATCGGGAACTATGGTCTGCAAGGCACTCCGCGAGAAAAACCATCAGGCAGTTCTGGTAGACGTTTTCTGCGGTATCGATGTGAAGGGGAACCTGGAAGATGTATTTGCAGAGGAGGCGTACGATATAGACAAAGCAGCAGAATATATGCACAGCTTTGATGCAGGATTAAACGAAATGATCGAATCCCGCCGCAGATTTTTCGGACCGAACGTACTGGAACTCTGCGAGGCAGCGGATGTTGTTTTCCTTGCCCTGCATGGCGCAAACGGAGAGGACGGAAAGGTACAGGCTACGTTCGATCTGCTCGGCATTCCGTATACCGGAACGGGCTATTTAAGCAGCGCCCTCGCAATGGACAAATCCATCACAAAACAGTTCTTCCGTGCACACCATGTGCCGACCCCGAACGGCGTGACCCTGAAAAAAGGCCAGGAGAGCGAGCCTTTGTCCGGCTTTGGCCTGGAGCTTCCGGTTGTCGTAAAACCGTGCTGCGGCGGTTCCAGTGTCGGTGTCTATATTGCACACACGAACGAAGAATACTGGCAGGCTATGAAGGATGCTTTCTCCTACGAACCGGAGGTTGTCGTTGAGGAGTATATCGAGGGAAGAGAGTTCTCCGTTGGCGTGGTAGACGGAAAGGCTTACCCGATCATCGAGATTGCACCGATCGAAGGCTTCTATGATTACACGAACAAATACAAAGCCGGAGCTACTGTTGATACCTGCCCGGCCGTACTGACGGAGGAGCAGACGAAAGAAATGCAGAAGCACGCAGAGGACGGCGCTGCCGCTCTCGGTATCGAAAACTACTGCCGTCTCGACTTTATGATGCGCAAGGACGGAAGAATGTACTGCCTCGAGGCAAACACCCTTCCGGGCATGACCCCGACCAGCCTTCTGCCGCAGGAGGCACAGGTACTCGGCATTTCCTATCCGGAACTCTGCGAGCTGCTGATCCAGCTTTCTCTCAGAAAAAGAGGTAACAACGCATGAAAAATATGACACTTGCGCACATCACAGAGGTGTGCGGCGGAATCTACTTCGGACCGGAAGAAAAGAAAACAGCGGAAGTCACGGATATCGTGACGGACAGCCGGAAAGCGGGAGAGGGAAGCCTCTTCGTTGCAATTCCGGGTGAGCGTGTGGACGGCCATAAATTTATCCCGAACGTGGCTTCCCAGGGCGCACTTGCTGTCATTTCCGAGCAGAAACTTGAAACACCGCCATGCCCGTATATCCTCGTGAAGGATTCCATGGAGGCCATTAAAGCAATGGCAGAATACTATATGCAGCAGCTCAATATTCCGGTTGTCGGCATTACGGGAAGTGTTGGAAAGACCAGTACAAAGGAGACGATCGCGTCGGTGCTGGCGCAGAAATACCGTGTGCTGAAAACGGATGCGAACTTTAACAATGAACTGGGACTGTCACTTACTGTTTTCCGCCTGCGCGAGGAGGATGAGATGGCGGTTCTCGAGATGGGAATCGACGATTTCGGCCAGATGCACCGTCTGGCGAAGATCGCGCGCCCGGAGACTGCAGTCATCACGAATATCGGCTGGTGCCATCTGGAAAATCTGAAGACGCGAGATGGTATTTTACAGGCAAAAACCGAGATCTTTGATCATCTGCGTGAGAACGGGCACATTATCATCAATGGGGACGATGATAAGCTGTCTACTGTTGGAACGGTTCACGGCATCAAGCCGGTTCATTTCGGATTGGATGAAAAGAACGAATATTATGCCGATGAGATCGAGAGCCAGGGCTTCCGCGGCATTTCCTGCCGGATTCATACCCCGCAGGGGAGCTTTTCTGCACTGATTCCGATTCCGGGACGCCATATGGTTTACAATGCGCTGGCCGGAACCGCAGTCGGATGCATGTACGGGCTGACGCTGGAGCAGATCAAACAGGGAATCGAGACACTGCAGTCGGTGAGCGGAAGATTCCACATCATCGAGACAGGAAAATACACCGTTGTCGATGACTGCTACAACGCAAACCCGGTTTCGATGAAGGCATCTCTCGATGTTCTGAAAGAGGCGAAGGGAAGAAAAGTGGCCGTGCTCGGCGATATGGGCGAGCTCGGAACCGATGAGGCAGCACTCCACGCCGAAGTCGGCACACACGCCGGAATCTGCGGCATTGACGCCCTCTACTGCGCGGGACCGCTCTGCGAATACCTTGCGAAAGCAGCAAAAGAGGCAGACCCGCAACTGGAAATCCGCCACTTCGCGGACCGCGAGAGCCTGATGGCAGAACTGCCGAAGCTCTTACAGGATGGAGATCAGATCCTTGTGAAGGCATCGCATTTTATGGAATATGGAAAGATTGTGGAGATGCTTGAAACAGCACAGAAATTATGATAAAATTTTAAACTGGAAAGTACCCATGACAGGGTGGTAGCCTCCCGAGCTAATGAATACATAGGAAGGGAGGTGGCGTAAATGACAGCATACGAAATTATTATGGTTTTTCTGGGAATCTTAGCTTTACTGATTTCCTTCGGAGGCTTCATCATTGCGTTGCTTACCTTTCTCGATAAGAGAAATAAGCGAAAATAAAAATGCCTACCCCGTCGGCAAACGGGATAGGCGGTGTTCGTAAGAACATTTAACCCTTTTCTCGAGAGCATCCACTTTGGAGTGGGTGCTTTCTTTTTATATATTTATTATATCGCAGGGGTCTGGCATTTTCAAGCATTTTCTTTCAATTGTTCTAACAGAATGTTTTTCGTATAATTTCCAATCTCTTTTTTCTCTTCCTTCGTAAGCTCGCCCGGAATGATCGGCTTGCCGTACGTTACGGTAACGTGGGTACCGCGGATCTTCGGGAAATGTGCTTCCAGAATTTCTCTGGATCCGGAAATCGAAAGCGGAATGATCGGGCAGCCGGTTTTCGTTGCCATCTTGAATGAACCGTTGTGGAACTCGCCGAGCTCCAGCTCGCTCTCCGTCTTGCCGCGGGTACCCTCCGGGAAGATACAGATGGAAGTGCCGCTCTTGATCTCCTCACATCCGGAGAGAATCATCTGCAGACCCTGCTTGATGTCGGAACGGTCGAGAAACAGGCAGTGGATGAGTTCCATCCAGTTCTTTAACAGCGGAATGCGTGAAAGTTCTTTTTTGGCGACAAATCCGCAGGAACCCGGAACCGTTGTATAGGTTACAAGGATATCGAAATAGCTGCGGTGATTGCCGATGTATAGAACAGCCCGGT
>ENA-OQKC01000423-OQKC01000423.1-human-gut-metagenome-genome-assembly--contig:-NODE-423-length-18076-cov-3.468605_pt1 | contig 18076 bp, 18 predicted proteins | sample MGYA00242774_ERZ504790 | MGnify/ENA primary metagenome ERZ504790 (study PRJEB26092, sample SAMD00036419) | human gut metagenome | host: Homo sapiens | study: EMG produced TPA metagenomics assembly of...
AAAATATTTAGTCGTCAAATACATAATATACGTGAAAGCGAAAGGCCGCGGCGTGCAAAACTCGGGCATTCTGACCAAAAGCCAAAAATGAAAGATTTTCTCTTTTGTGCAGGAAATGGAAAAAATCGGATTTGTGCATTATGAACAAGAAATGGCACATAATTATGCTATAATGCCCAATGTAAGGAGCAGATAGAGCATGGTGGCTCACCTCCTTACCGCAAGCCGTGCGCCCGGTTCCGCCCTGGACACCGGTGCTGAAGATGCGGCAGATTGCGTGGGATTATTTCGGAGGTCATTTATTATGGTGAAACAAGTCAAGGTTTCCAATTTTACCGAAGTCAAGGGAATCGTGTCTGCTGCCGCCAAGTGTTATAACGATGTCGGCGTGCATGACATGAAGGGCAGCATTGCCGATGCCAAGAGCATCCTGGGCATGATGAGCCTGGATTACAGCCATCCCGTCAAGATCGTCTGTGAGGATGAGCGCGACCTGAACAGCGTTGTCAACGCGATCAAGCAGTAAAATAGGAAGGACCGCCCCACGGTGTAAAAGCCGCGGGGCGGTTTTTGTTGCCACAAAAAGGCTTCCCCATCGGGGGAAGCTGTCCGCGAAGCGGACTGATGAGGGCAAACCTGCCGTGATCGCCCATGACCGGGCAGCAACGGCACAGCTGCCCCTCATCCGGCCCTGCGGGGCCGCCTTCCCCCAGGGGGAGGCAGAGCGATTGTAACTACTGTATTGCGTGTACTTGAAATATAATTGGGAGGAAACCAGAAACATGGCTACTGCGAACAACGAATTTTTTGAGGCCCTTTCTGCACTGGAAAAGGAGCGCGGCCTGCCCGAGGACTACCTGATCGACAAGATCAAGGCGGCCATCGTCATTGCGGTCAAGAAGGACTACGAGGTCGAGGACGACAATGTCGTTGTGGACATTGACCCCGAGCTCGGCGCGTTCCGTGCCAGCCTGCTGCGTGACATCGTGGAGGAGGTCGAGAACCCCCACACCCAGGTCAGCCTGGAGGATGCCCAGAAGGTCCGCAAGAGCTACAAGGTCGGCCAGCGCATGGTCACGCCCCTCAAGACCAAGGAATTTGGCCGCATTGCTGCCCAGACCGCAAAGCACGTCATCCGTCAGGGCATCCGCGAGGCCGAGCGCAGCCAGCAGCTGAGCGAGATCCAGTCCCGCGCCCACGACATCGTGCAGGCCACCGTCACCCGCGTTGACCCTGAGAAGGGCATCGTTGCCCTCGACCTGGGCAAGGGCGGCGAGGCCATCCTGCCCCGCAACGAGCAGGTCCCCGGCGAGGTCTACACCGAGGGCCAGATGCTGCAGGTCTACATCGTGGATGTCGTGGCAAGCGAGCGCGGCCCCCGCGTCATGATCAGCCGCACCCACCCCGGCCTCGTCAAGCGCCTGTTCGAGCTGGAAGTGCCTGAGATCTACGACGGCACCGTCGAGGTCAAGGCCATCAGCCGCGAGGCCGGTGCCCGCACCAAGATGGCTGTCTGGTCCAAGGACGCCAACGTCAACCCCGTCTCTGCCTGCATCGGCCCTCACGGCGACCGTGTGGCCGCTGTTGTCGAGAAGCTGGGCGGCGAGAAGATCGACATCGTGAAGTGGAGCGAGGACATCTCCGAGTTCATCTCCGCAGCGCTCAGCCCCGCAAAGGTGGTCAAGGTCGAGCTGCTGCCCGGCGAGACCCGCTCCTGCCGCGTGACCGTGCCGGACCAGCAGCTGAGCCTTGCCATCGGCAACAAGGGCCAGAACGCCCGTCTGTGCGCCCGCCTGACCGGCTACAATATCGACATCCGCCCCGAGAGCGGCTACTACGGCGAGGAAGAGCCGAAGGCTGCCGAGGCTGAGAAGACCGAAGACACCGCCGCAGAATAAGCGCGGAACACCTGCCGAAGGAGGGAAAACCGGATGGCACAAAAGAAGATCCCTGCCCGCCAGTGCATCGGCTGCCTGACCAGCCGCCCCAAGAAGGAACTGGTGCGTGTGGTGCGCGCACCCAGCGGAGAGATCAGCATCGACCCCGTGGGCAAGAAGCCCGGCCGCGGTGCTTACCTCTGCCCGGATGCCGCCTGCCTTGCAAAGGCAAAAAAGAAGAAGGCGCTGGAGCGCTGCTTTGAGCAGCCGGTCCCCGCCGAGGTATACGATGCACTGGCCCAGCAGCTGGCCGGTGTGGAAGCGGAAAAGGAGGCCGACCGCGATGGCAAAGAAGCATAACGCCCCCGCAAAACCGGCCCTTGAGCCGAATGAGGCCCTGTTCCAGGCCGTGAGCCTCTGCCGCAAGGCGGGCGCTCTGACCATGGGCTTTGACGCGGTGGAAGACGCCGTCGTCAAGGGCAAGGCATGGCTCGTGATGACTGCGTCCGACGCCAGCCCCAAGACCGTGCAGCGGCTCAACTACGCTGTGGGCGATATGGTGGACGTCATCCCCATGCCGCTGACACAGGATAAGCTGGCTGACATCAGCCGCAAACCGGTGGCCATTTATGCCGTCACCGACCGCAACCTCGCCAAGCTCTGCTTTGACCGGCTGACGGCGTGCGGAGCGATTCAAACTGAGGAGGATATGAGCGAATGACCGTAAAATATAAAGTGAGCGATTTTGCAAAGGACCTGAGCATCTCTGCCAAGAAGGTCCTCGACGAGCTGAACGCCATGGGCAGCACCGGCAAGAAGAACAGCTCCACTCTGGAAGAGAACGAGCTGAACTACCTGCTGGAGAAGTTCAGCAAGGACAACAGCGTCAAGAACCTGGACGAGTTCCTGAACAGCGCCAAGGCCCCCAAGGCTGAGCCGAAGCCCGCTGAGAAGAAGGCAGAGCCCAAGGCCGAAAAGAAGCCCGAGGCTCCCAAGGCTCCCAAGGCTGAGCCCGCAATGGCCGAGGCAAAGCCCGCTGCCAAGCAAAGCAACAAGAAGAACGAGCAGCACAGGAAGCGCGAGGAGAAGACCGTCTCCCTGAGCGAGCTGGCCCGTGAGACCGGCGCAAAGGCTACGGCAGCTTCCGCTCAGTCTGTCTCTGTCCGCCGCGAGGACAATCAGGTCACCGTCGATACCCGCACCGTCGATATGAACGTGGACCGCTTCGACGCCCGTTACGACGATCTGGCCTCCACCAAGAACACCGAGAACCGCCGCAAGCCCACCCCCCAGGGCAACAAGCAGAAGTTCACCCAGCGCGGCCAGCGCCAGCGCCAGCAGTTCCAGAAGGGCAAGCGCGAGACCGAGTTCGAGCGTCTGCAGCGCATCCAGCTGGAAAAGGCCCGCAATGCGCAGCTGAAGGTCCTCATCCCCGATGAGATCACCGTCGGTGAGCTGGCTGCCCGCCTGAAGCAGCAGGCCGGCAAGGTCATCGCCAAGTTCATGCAGATGGGCGAGATGCATGCCATCAACGACGTCATCGATTTCGATACCGCCGCTCTGGTGGCCGAGGAGTTCCACGCCAAGGTCGAGAAGGAAGTCCACGTCACCATCGAGGAGCGCCTGTTCACCCAGGAGGAGGATTCTCAGGACGATCTCGTCACCCGTCCCCCGGTCGTCTGCGTCATGGGCCACGTTGACCACGGCAAGACCAGTATCCTGGACGCTATCCGCAAGACCAACGTCACCGCAGGCGAGGCCGGCGGCATCACTCAGGCCATCGGTGCATATCAGGTCAAGGTCAACGACAGCCTCATCACCTTCCTGGATACCCCGGGCCACGAGGCGTTCACCTCCATGCGCGCCCGCGGTGCCAACATGACCGATATTGCAGTTCTGGTCGTCGCCGCCGATGACGGCATCATGCCCCAGACGGTCGAGTCCATCAACCACGCCAAGGCCGCCAACGTCAAGCTCATCGTGGCCATGAACAAGATGGATAAGCCCACCGCCAACCCCGAGCGCGTGATGGAGGGCCTGACCAAGTACGGTATCATCACCGAGGACTGGGGCGGCGATGTCGCCTGCATCCCCGTCTCTGCTCTGACCGGCATGGGCATCAACGACCTGCTGGAGCGCATCGCTCTGGAAGCTGAGGTCATGGAGCTGAAGGCCAACCCCAACCGCCGTGCCAAGGGCGCTGTCGTCGAGGCCCGTCTGGACAAGGGCCAGGGCCCCATCGCCACCATTCTGGTGCAGAACGGCACCCTCCACTCCGGCGACGTCATCATCGCCGGTACCGCCGTGGGCCGTGTGCGTACCATGCGCAGCGACAAGGGCATTCTGCTGAACGACGCCGGCCCCTCCACCCCTGTGGAGATCACCGGTCTGACCGCTGTGCCTGAGGCCGGCGACCTGTTCGAGGCCGTCGAGGACGAGCGTCTGGCCCGTGAGCTGGCCGAGCAGCGCATCGCTGCCGCCAAGGAGAAGCAGTTCTCCGCCTTCCAGAAGGTCACGCTGGATAACCTGTTCAGCCAGATGGCTCAGAACGATATGAAGGAGCTGGCCATCGTCGTCAAGGCTGACGTGCAGGGCTCCGCCGAGGCCGTCAAGCAGAGCCTCGAGAAGATCTCCAACGACGAGGTCCGCGTCCGCGTCATCCACGCCGGCGTCGGCGCCATCAGCAAGTCCGACGTTGACCTGGCCGACGCATCCAACGCCATCATCATCGGCTTCAACGTCCGCCCCGACAACGTGGCGAAGGAAGAGGCCGCTGCCACCAAGGTCGAGATGCGTATGTACCGCGTCATCTATGACGCCATCAACGACGTCACCGACGCTATGAAGGGTATGCTGGCTCCCAAGTTCCGCGAGGTGTCTCTGGGTGAGCTGCAGGTCCGTCAGGTCTACAAGATCAGCAATGTCGGCACCGTCGCAGGCTGCCGTGTCACCAGCGGCAAGATCACCCGCGACAGCAAGGTGCGTGTCGTCCGTGACGGCATCGTCATCACGGAGGACGAGATCGCATCTCTGAAGCGCTTCAAGGACGACGCCAAGGAAGTGGCCGAGGGCTACGAGTGCGGCGTCACTCTGGCAAAGTTTGCCGACGTTAAGGAAGGCGACGTCTACGAGGCCTTCAAGATGGAAGAATACCGCGACTAAGAGTTGAAGCTGCTGTTATCACCGCCCCCCGGGCGGTGATAACGGGCTTTTCAGAGGAGAAACTATGTCTCAGAAAAATATGGGCCGTCTGGCGCAGGACATGAAGCGTGAGCTCATCGCCATCATCGGACGGCTGAAAGACCCGCGGCTGGAGGGCGGTCTGCTGACCGTCACCCGGCTGGATGTGACGCCCGACCTGGACGTGGCGAAGGTCTATGTGAGCGTGATGGGCCGTGAGGACGGCCCCAAGCCCGCCATCGAGGCCCTGAACCGCGCCGCAGGCCATGTGCGCACCGAAGTGAGCAAGAAAATGCACATCCGCAAGGCACCCCGCTTCATCTTTGTGGAGGACGACGGTGCCGCCTATGCAGCCCACATCAACGAGCTGCTCCGCACGCTGAATGTGAACGGCGACGCGGAGGACTCCCAGCCCGCCGAGACCGAGGAATAAATCCAGCGCTGCGGAAAGGATGGAACCATCAAATGACAGAACAGCTCAATGTGCAGCAGATGGCGGAGCGCCTCTGTGCTGCGGACAACATTCTGATCCTGTGTCATAAAAACCCGGACGGCGACACCATCGGCTGCGGCAGCGCCCTCTGCCACGCGCTCAAGGCGCTGGGCAAGACGGCAGCCGTCCTCTGCTCCGATGCAGTGCCTTCCCGCTACAGCTTTACCGCACCGGTGCCGTTCCGGGGCGAGTTTGAGCCCAAGACCGTTGTGGCCGTGGATGTTGCCAGCGTGCAGCTCTTTGGCGAAAACAACGGCATGCCGCAGTATACCCGCCATATCGATCTCTGCATCGACCACCACACGGGCAACAGCGGCTATGCGGATTTCACCCTGCTGGACGGCAATGCGGCCGCAGCGGCAGAGCTTCTGTATGAGGTCATCAGCGAGATGGGCGTGGAGATCACCCCCCTCATCGCCAACTGCCTCTACACCGGCCTCGCTACGGACACCGGCTGCTTCCGGTTCTCTTCCACCACTGCCAACACCCACATCGTGGCTGCAAAGCTCATTCTGGCCGGTGCGCAGGTGGAGGAGCTGAACACCCTGCTCTTCGACACCAAGCCCCGGGAGCGGATGGAGGCGGAGCGTATCGCCCGCAACCATCTGGAATATCATCTTGAGGGCCGCTGCGCCCTGATGTATCTGACCCGGGACGAGATCGAGCAGAGCGGCGTGGACCCGGCTGACCTGGAAGAGCTGACCAGCCTGCCCATCAGCATCGAGGGGGTCAAAGTGGGCCTGCTGCTCCGTCAGCAGCCCGGCGGCAGCTACCGCATCAGCGTGCGCGCCGTCAAGGGCGTGGACGCCTGCGCCATCGCACGGCGTCTGGGCGGCGGCGGCCACACCCGCGCAGCGGGCTGTGAGCTGCTGGGCAACCTCGACAACGCCAAGAGCGCCATTCTGGCCGAAGTGGAGGCGGAACTCGACCGCCCCGAGACGCAGGAGGAAAGCTGATGCAGGGCATCCTTATCGTAGATAAGCCGATGGAGTGGACCAGCTTTGACGTCATCGCCAAGCTGCGCGGCATCCTCGGCACCCGCAAGCTGGGCCACAGCGGTACGCTGGACCCCATGGCCACCGGCGTTCTGCCGGTGTTCTGCGGCGGGGCCAGCAAGGCTGTGGACCTTCAGCTCGACCACACCAAGACCTACTGCGCCCGGCTGCGGCTGGGGATGCAGACCGACACCGGCGACATCACCGGCACCGTGCTGGAAACAGCCCCGGTGACGGCGGGGGAGAAGGAGCTGCTGGCTGTTCTGCCCCGGTTCCTCGGCCCCCAGATGCAGACGCCGCCCATGTACTCGGCGGTCAAGATCAACGGCCAGCCCCTCTATAAGCTGGCCCGCGAGGGCGTCACGGTGGAGCGGAAGGCCCGCCCCATCGAGATACTGGACATCCGGTACGGCGGCAGCCCGGTGGAGAACGAATACGTCCTCACCGTCCGCTGCTCCAAGGGAACGTATATCCGCACCCTGTTGGAGGACATTGCCGCCGCTATGGGCCAGAAAGGCACCATGAGCGCTTTGCGCCGCACGACGGCGGGTGTCTACACCGAGGCCGACGCCCACACGCTGGAAGAGATACAGACGGCAAAGGACGCAGGCCCCGAGGCACTGCAGGCTTTGATGCTGCCGGTGGAGAGCGTGTTCGAGAGCCTGCCTCTGCTGGTGGCAGAGCCAAGGGTGGAGCAGCACCTGTACAACGGCTGCCCCACCAGCCGCTACCCGGCGGCAGACGGCCGCTACCGTGTCCGCAATTCCGAGGGTCAGTTCCTGGGTCTTGCGAACATCACCGGCGGCGTGCTCAAGGTCGAAAAACTCTTTGTAGAGAGGAATTAAAGAACATTCATGCAGATCTATTCACAGCTTGCGCCGCTTGCGCTGGGCGGTGCCCACGGCTCTGCTGTGGCAATGGGCTTTTTTGACGGCATCCACATCGGCCACCGCGCGGTCATCAATGGCGCAGTGGAGTGGGCCAGGGCCCACGGCGCGGCACCGGCGGTGTTCACCTTCCGCCTGCCCACCGAAAACAAGATGAAGGGCAAGCGCCTGCTCTCTACCGAGGACAAGCACGCCCTCATCGCCAGCCTCGGCGTGGAGCACTATCTCTGCCCCGATTTCGAGGAGATCAAGGCCATGACGCCGGAGCAGTTCGTGCTGGGCATCATCCGGGACTGCAACGCCCGGGCGCTGTTCTGCGGCGAGAACTTCACCTTCGGGGCCAGGGCGGCAGGCACACCGGAGCTGCTGCGTCAGCTCTGCGCGCCGCTGGGCGTGGAGGTCGTCGTCCTGCCGATGGCACAGTTTGAGGAGAAGCCCGTTTCCTCCACCCGCATCCGCACCGCGCTGGAAGGCGGTGACATCCCGGCGGCCAATGCCATGCTGGGGATGCCCTACGCCATCCGCTTCACGGTGCATCACGGGGCGGGCCTTGGCCGGACGCTGGGCGTGCCGACCATCAATCAGCTCTACCCGCAGGGCTTCCAGCTGCCCCGGTACGGCATCTATATCACCCGCACCAGGATAGGGGACAGGTGGTACCCCTCGGCCACCGGCCTTGGCACCCGGCCCACCGTCAACAGCGACGAGAGCAAGGTGACCTGCGAGACCTTCATCCCGGGCTTTACCGGCGACCTTTACGGCACCGACCCGGTGGTGGAGTTCCACGCCTACCTCAGCCCCAGCAAAAAGTTCGACACGCTGGATGAGCTGCGCGCGTGCATCGACCACGCAGCCCAGCGCGCGCAGGAATACTTCGCGGAGTGAACTTTATGAAAAAACAAACAGACCAGAAGGCCGTGTATGACATTCCGGAAAGCATGGGGAAAGCCTGATGCTGAGCATCCGCAGCACGAAGCAGAAGTTCAGCCTCGGGCTGCGGGCGGCGGACGGTCAGGAGACGGCGTTCTATACCTATGACCCGGGCAGCGGCCCGGCAGAGATGCGGCTCTTTGCTGCTCTGCCGGAGGGCGCGGCCGGAAAGACGCTGGTGCTCCGCTGTGCGGAGCCGTCGGCCCTCAGCGCGATGCTGAGCAGGGGCCGGTGCTGGCCACCCAGACGAAACTGAGCGGCTATTACTTCAGGCGCAGCCTTTATGCACTGGCGTTCTTCCTGCTCTGCGTCCTCTGCGCCGTGGAGCTTGGCGTTCTGATGGTGACGATGCACAGCATCTTCACGCCGGAGGTCCGCCATCAGACCCGGGTGTTGATCGGGCTGATGCTGGACGCCGGCATCTGGGCGCTGACCGATTCCGAGCTGCTGGCACTGGTGACGGACAGGGCGAATCTCGTCGTGTTCGTCTCACTGGTCACCTTCAGCCTCACAGTGCCTTTCGTGCTGGAATTCATCCGCTGCACCGTAAAGAATGATGGCTGGCTCATCCGCCTCCCGCAGATGGCTGCGCTGGTACTGCTGGCAGCAGACGCTGCGGGTTGGCTGCTGGCCGGACAGCCCATGTTGTGGCTGCTCATGCCCATTCATATCACCGTCATTGCCAGCATTCTGGCAGCATTCCATACCCTCATGGTCTCCTATAAAAAGAACCACAGCGGCGAGGTGAGGAACATCCTGCTGGCTTTCGGCGTGCTGGCAGCGGGTACTCTGCTTGCGCTGGCGACCTTCTACAGCGGCTACCGGGGCCGGACTTACGCCGTGGCTACTGCGCCGGTCTGCTGGGATTTCTGGTGATGCTGGGCCGCATCGTGCTCCACCGCATCCGGCAGGCCATCAACGAACAGGCCCAGCTGGAAAACTACAAGAAGCTGGCCTACGCCGACTCGCTGACCGGGCTTTTCAACTATACGGCCTTCAAGTATATGAAGTCCCGCTGGCCCGAGCGCACGGACTGGACCTACATCGTTATGGACGTCAACTGGCTCAAGCAGACCAACGACCAATACGGCCACCGTGCCGGTGACGAGCTGCTCTGCTGTGCGGCCCGCTGCATCCGGGAGGCCTTTTATCGGGCCGAGGACTGCTTCCGCATTGGCGGCGACGAGTTCGCGGTCATTGCGGCTGCGACGGATGAGGACGCTGTGAAGGCAGCAGTCGAAACGCTCCGGCGGCTGTGCGCGGAGTGGGATGCGAAGGAAGAGTATCCCGTCTCCATCGCAGTGGGCTATGCCATGCAGGCAGGCCGCACCATGACGGCGGACGAGCTGTTCATGGAGGCTGATGCTGCGATGTATCAGAACAAAGCCGAGATCAAGAAGGCTGTGGGCGGCATCAGCCGCTGAATAAAACAAGAACGCACCTCACCGATGAAAGCCATCGGTGAGGTGCGTTTTTGCTTCGTCAGAAGGAGAGACCGGAAAAATAGAGGTGCTCCACCGTTTCCTTTTCGGCGGCGGAGAGGGATGTGTCTGCGGCCATGGCGGCGCGGATACGTTCCTGAGTATCCGGGTAGGAGCTGAGGGTGATGCAGGCCGTTTCGCTGTCGGCATCGAAGTGGAGGGCAGCGCGGTCTTGCGGCGTCCAGGCGTCCCAGCCCGGGGAACCGCTGGTCATGAAGCCGGCAAGCGCCTGCTTCAGCCGGGCCGAAAGGGCCTGCGCACCTGCCGAAGACAAATCAGCACAGGCAGAATAGCTGCTTTCGGACGAGAAGAGCGCCAGCGGCAGGCCGTGGAAGGAGCCGAGGCCCGGGACAGCCGTCTGACTGTCGGCCCCGCCGTAGTCGATGAGGCCAAGCCAGACCGGAGCACTGCCGCCCAGCGCTTCGGCGACAGCTTCGGTGCTGCTCCAGCGGCAGAGGGCTGAGCCGTATTTTACGGCATAGGCCCGGGCCTCGCTGGAAGCGGGCCGCAGGTCGTCCCGGACGAAGCCGCTGAATTCGGTGGCGCTGCTGAGCAGCAGGAGGGGGACAGTACTCCGGGCGCCCCGGGAGAGCACCACATCGTCTGCGTAGAGGATGGCTGGTCTGCCGAGGGCGGCAATGCGGGCCGGTTCGAGGCCGCAGAGCCATTCCCGGACGTCCGCCCCCGGTGTCAGCAGCCATTCGGCGGCGGAAGCCGTGTCAGCGAACCGCCCGTCTTCCACGGCCAGCGGCGCGAAATTTTCGGCCAGCTTCTGGGCGGCGGCGTCCGGGTCGGCGAGGGACAGCCCGCCGGAGATGGCGACGGCCTTCTGGAAGCGCCCACGGAAGAGCGGGCTGCCCGCAAGGGCCGCTGCCATCCGCCCGCCGTCAGAGAAGCCGCAAAGGGTGATGTTGTCGGCGTCGCCGCCAAAGCGGCGGATGTTGTCCCGCACCCAGTCCAGCGCCCGGGCGATGTCCAGCAGGGCAAAGCTTCCGGTGGCGTCGGAGCCGGAAGTAAGAGCGGGTAGACAGTTCCACCCGAACAGCCCCAGCCGGTAGTTGAGGGCGACAAAGACGCAGCCCGCGTCCCGCACGAGCTCGCAGCCGGGCAGCTCGAGAGATGAGCCGGTGGCTGCGCTGCCGTGCAGATAGACGAGGACGGGCCGCTTTTTGGCGTCAGAAGAAGAGTAGACATCCAGTGTCAGGCAGTCCTCGGTGCCGAGGGGAAAGGTGGTGTACTGGTAGGCCGCCGGGGCGGGGCCGGTGCAGTCCCGCACAGTGAGCCAGCGGGCGGGCTCCTGCGGCGCTGTCCAGCGGCTTTCGCCCGTGGGGGCGGCACCGTAGGGGATGCCGTACCAGCAGAGCAGGCCGTTTTCGCCCTCTCTGCCCTTCACCGGGCCGTACTGGGTCTGGCAGAGAGCCAAGACAGGGGAGAACAGGCCGTTTTCGGCTTCAGAAAAAGCCGCATCAGCCGGGAGGAGCGGGCTGGTGAGGGCCGCTGCGGCGGCTGCGCTTCCCTTGAGGAAGCTGCGGCGGGAAAAGCAATGTGTCATTCGATCTACCTCTTTATTACAATAGACAGATTATAACATGATTTGACGGGAAAACAACATCCTTATTTTTGCGGATCTGTAAAAATTTTTCTTGCTTTTTACGTTGGTTTCTGTTATACTAGCCCTGTTACCGCGATACGGGGCTGGGAGTATGCCCACTCGGGAGTACCGTTTTCCCGCTGCTGTGTCGCCGGCAAATAAAAATTTTATAAAGAGGTACTGTTACTATGAACAAGCAGGAAGTTATGGCCAAAGTCGCTCTGACCGAGAAGGACACTGGCTCTCCCGAAGTCCAGGTCGCTCTGCTGACCGCTCACATCAACGAGCTGAACGAGCACCTGAAGAAGAACCCCAACGATCACCACAGCCGCCGTGGTCTGATGAAGATGGTTGGCCGCCGCCGCAATCTGCTGGCCTACCTCCAGAAGAAGGACATCGAGCGTTACCGTGCTCTGATCGCAACTCTGGGTCTGCGTAAGTAATAGAAAACAGAGGGCAGGTACCGCAAATGGTGCCTGCCCTTTGCTCTTTTATGTTGGATTTTCCCTTGTATCCCAGGCACTGGAACAAATAGGCCGCTGCCGCGTGTTGCAGCAGTAAATCGAACGCCTGTGTGAAGCGGCACGGACGCTGGATTTATTGCTATGATGCGCGGCGGGCAGCCTTTTGGAATATCAAACGGACATAAGGAGGCAAACCAAATGGCAATCGAATTTGGTTCCCGCAAAGAAAACTTTGACAACTTCAAAGTTTACGAGACTACGCTGGCAGGCCGCCCCTTCAAGGTGGAGATGGGCAAGATGTGCGGCTTGTCCAACGCAAGCGCCCTCATCCGCTACGGCGAGACCTGCGTGATGTGCAACGTGGTCATGAGCCCCAAGCCCCGCGAGGGCGTCGATTTCTTCCCCCTGAACGTGGAGTACGAGGAAAAGCTCTACGCCGCAGGCCGCATCCCCGGCAGCTTCATGCGCCGTGAGGGCCGCCCCGGCGAGCGCGCCATCCTGACCAGCCGTGTCGTGGACCGTCCCATGCGCCCCCTGTTTCCGAAGGAGATGCGCAACGACGTCTGCATCACCATGACCGTCATGAGCCTGGACCCCGACTGCAGCCCTGAGATCGCCGGCATGATCGGCGCTTCTCTGGTCACCGCTGTGTCCGAGATCCCCTGGAACGGCCCCATCGGCGGCGTGCAGGTGGGTCTGGTGGACGGCGAGATCGTCCTGAACCCCACTCAGGAGCAGCGCAAGAAGAGCGACCTGGCCCTGACCGTCGCCGCCACCATGGACAAGATCGTCATGATCGAGGCCGGTGCCAATGAGGTCGATGAGGACACCGTGCTGAACGCCATCAAGGCCGCTCACGTGGAGATCAAGAAGATCATCACCTTCATCAACGGCATCGTGGCCGAGCGCGGCAAGCCGAAGATCGATTTCCAGGTCGTGGGCCTCGATATGGATGTGTTCCACGCCATCAAGGAGAAGTATCTCGACGACTTCAAGGCCGCCATGGATACCGACGACAAGAATGTGCGTGATGCCGCTCTGCTGCCCATCATGGACAAGATCGCTGAGGAGTACCCCGACCTGACCGAGGCCGACCTCGACCTCGTCAGCTACAAGATGCAGAAGTACGTCGTCCGCCGCTGGCTGCTGGACGAGGGCAAGCGCGTGGATGGCCGCGGCATCAACGAGATCCGCCCGCTGGCCGCAGAAGTCGGCATCCTGCCCCGTGTGCATGGCTCCGGTATGTTCACCCGCGGCCAGACCCAGGTGCTCACCACCTGCACCCTCGGCGGCACCAAGGACAACCAGCTCATGGATGACCTGACCGACGAGCAGACCAAGCGCTACATCCACCACTACAATTTCCCGCCGTACTCCGTCGGCGAGGCCCGCGCACCCCGCAGCCCCGGCCGCCGCGAGATCGGCCACGGCGCACTGGCGGAGCGCGCTCTCCTGCCTGTGCTGCCCTCTCTGGAAGAGTTCCCCTACACCATCCGCTGCGTGTCTGAGGTCCTCTCTTCCAACGGCTCCACCTCTCAGGCTTCCATCTGCGGCTCCACGCTGGCTCTGATGGACGCAGGCGTCCCCATCAAGGCTCCCGTCGCCGGCATCTCCTGCGGCCTCATCACCGAGGGCGACCGCTGGATGACCATGCTGGACATTCAGGGTGTCGAGGACTTCCACGGCGATATGGACTTCAAGGTCGGCGGCACCCGCAAGGGCATCACCGCCATCCAGATGGATATTAAGATCGACGGCCTGACCTACGACATCATCGCCGAGGCCTTCGAGAAGTGCCGCAAGGGCCGTCTGTACATCCTCGATGAGATCATCAAGCCCGTCATCGCAGAGCCCCGCCGCGAGCTGAGCCGCTGGGCTCCCAAGATGTTCAGCATGATGATCCCCACCGATAAGATCAAGGACGTCATCGGCAAGGGCGGCAAGGTCATCCAGGACATCTGCGCCACCTGCAACTGCAAGATCGACGTGCAGGAGGACGGCCACGTCTTCGTCTCCGCTGTGGACCAGGAGGACGCAAAGCGCGCCATCTTCACCATCAGGACCATCGTGGAAGACCCCGAGATCGGTGCCATCTACAAGGGCAAGGTCACCCGTCTGATGAACTTTGGTGCCTTCGTCGAGATCGCTCCGGGCAAGGAGGGCCTCGTCCACATCTCCAAGCTGGACACCAAGCGTGTCGAGCGGGTGGAGGATGTTGTCGCTGTGGGTGATGCCATCGTCGTCAAGGTGACGGACATCGACCAGCAGGGCCGCATCAACCTGAGCCGCCGCGACGCCATTCTGGCTCTCGAAGCCAAGAAGGCACAGCAGGAACAGGGCTGATAGATAAACTTCTGAATATGCCCCCGCGCACACAGCGCGGGGGCATATTTTGTCTCATGGGCGAAGGAGCTTCAATTCCCTACTAAAAAAGTTTGTTTTAGGGGGTTGACAAATCCCGTCGAGGCGAGTACAATAAACGCAATATCACTAAAATGGCTGTGAAGAGAAGAGTAAGCTTTCGCATGAGCCTTACCAGAGAGCCCGGCAGGTGGAAAAGGGCAGGAAACAGGGAGCCGAAAATGGTCTCGGAGCTGCGCGGACGAAGAGCAAGAGCACTAGTCCGCGACGGGTGCGCCCGTTAAAGCGTCCGGCTGTAAGCAGGAAAATCCTGCCGCAGTTTTGAGGCAGTGTCCGCGAGGATGCTGTGAACCAAGGTGGTACCACGGAAGTTTCAAAGCCTCCGTCCTTGTGCAGCGCATGGCTGGCAGGGACGGAGGCTTTTTTGATGCTTCCGTTCAAGGCGGGCGCGGACTGTGCCGCGCCGCCGCTGTACATTACATTTATCCAATAATAGAGAGGGAAAAAACTATGATTACTCGTCGTGATTTTCTGAAAGTTACCGGTGTTGCAGCCGCTGCTGCTGCCCTGACCGCCTGCGGCGGCTCTTCTTCCACCGCAAGCTCTGCTGCTTCCGGCACTGCCGCTTCTTCTGAGGCTGCTTCCGCTGCAGCAAAGCTGGACAAGGTGAAGGTCGCTGTCCCCAACGACACCACCAACGAGGCCCGCGCTCTGACCCTGCTGGAGAAGAACGGCTTCTTCAAGCTGAAGGCTGACGCCGGCCTGACCGCCACCAAGAACGACATCGAGGAGAACCCCCTGAACGTCACCGTCGATGAGGTCGAGGCTGCTCAGGTCCCCAACGTCCTGCAGGACGAGGACTACGCTGTCATTAACTCCAACTACGCCATCTCCGCTGGTCTGGACCCCATGACCGACGCTCTGGCAATGGAGGACGGCTCTTCTGCTTACGTCAATGTTCTGGTCTGCAAGGAGGGCAACGAGAACGAGCCCAAGATCAAGGCCCTCGTCGCCGCTCTGCAGAGCCAGCAGGTCAAGGACTTCATGGATGAGAACTACAAGGGCGCTGTCGTCTCCGTCGTCGAGAACCCGACCGATGGCTATGACCCTTCCATCGACTACGATGCACTGAACGGCGAGACCGTCAGCTGCGCTGCTACTCCCGCTCCCCACTGCGAGGTCCTGGAGGTCTGCAAGGACATTCTGGCCGCGAAGGGCATCACTCTGGATATCCAGGAGTACGACGACTATGTGATCCCCAACACCATCGTCGAGGACGGCCAGTGCGACACCAACTACTTCCAGCATCAGCCGTATCTGGACAACTTCAATAAGGAGAAGGGTACCCATCTGGTGACCGTCGCCGGCATCCACGTCGAGCCCATGGGCATCTACGGCGGCAAGCAGGACAGCCTGGCACCCATCGTGGGTTAACCTCTCCGTCATTGCTTCGCAATGCCACCTCTCCTATCGAGGAGAGGCCTTGGCATTTCGTAAAGCTTTATCTCTTCGCCAGAGGCTCCCCTCGGTAGGGGAGCTGTCGAGCGAATGCGAGACTGAGAGGTTCAGCCCCATTAACTAAGGAGTAAATCGTGATCGAGATCAAACACCTTTCCAAGACCTTCCAGATGAAGGACGGCGCGGTGAATGCGCTGAAGAACATCGACCTGACCATCCCCGATGGCTCCATCTACGGCATCATCGGTATGTCGGGCGCGGGCAAATCCACGCTGGTGCGCTGCATCAATCTGCTGGAGCGCCCCACCGAGGGCAGTGTCGTCATCGACGGCACCGCGATGGAGACCCTGTCTCCCGCAGCCCTGCGTGAGCGCCGCCGCGACATCACCATGATCTTCCAGCAGTTCAATCTGCTGATGCAGCGCAGCTGCCTGAAGAACATCTGCTTCCCGATGGAGCTTGCGGGCGTGAAGAAGGCCGATGCCGAAAAGCGCGCCAGGGAGCTGCTGGAAATGGTGGGCCTGCCCGATAAGGCCAACGCCTACCCGGCCCAGCTCTCCGGCGGCCAGAAACAGCGCATCGCCATTGCCCGTGCGCTGGCCACCAACCCCAAAGTCCTGCTCTGCGATGAGGCCACCAGCGCGCTGGACCCCAACACGACCCACGCCATCCTGACCCTCATCAAGGACATCAACAAGAAGCTGGGCATCACCGTGGTGGTCATCACCCACCAGATGAGCGTCGTGGAAGAGATCTGCGACTCCGTCGCCATTCTGGACGGCGGTGTGGTCGTGGAGCAGGGTGAGGTGCGCGAGATCTTTGCAAATCCCAAGACGGCTGCGGCCAGGCGCCTTGTCGCCCCCAACGGCGGCAGCGCAGCCCGCGACCTCTCGAGCTTTGCGCCCGACGATCACGTGGTCCGTGTTACGTTCAATGGTTCGTCCGCCGCAAAGCCGCTGGTGGCGAGCCTTGCTGCGGAGAAGGGCATCCTCGTGTCTGTGCTCAGCGCCGACACCCGCGACCTGAGCGGCCAGTGCTACGGCTCCATGCTGCTCAAACTTCCCCGCGATACCGAACAGGCAAAGCAGGCTGCGGCCTATATGCGCAGCCAGAATGGTGTGACCGTTGAGGAGGTGACCGGAGAATGAGCTTTGCAGATTATGGCTTCGCCATTTGGGAGACGTTCTACGTGACCATCCTCTCCACGGCATTTTCTCTGGTTCTGGGCCTGCCGCTGGGCGTTCTGCTGGTGGCTGGCGATAAGGACGGTGTCCTGCCCCTGCCGGGCTGGCTGATGCACATTCTGAACATCATCATCAACATTCTGCGCAGCGTGCCGTTCCTGATTTTGATGATCTGCGTCTTCCCGCTGACCCGTGCCATTGTGGGCACCACCGTCGGCACCAAGGCCACCATCGTTCCGCTGGTGGTCGCGGCCTTCCCCTTCGTGGCCCGTCTGGTGGAGACCAGTCTGCGTGAGCTGGACGAGGGCGTCGTGGAAGCTGCCCAGAGCATGGGCGCGACTCCCTTCCAGATCATCACCAAGGTCATGATCCCTGAGTGTCTGCCCGGCCTCATTTCCAGCATGACCACTGCCCTGACGACCATCCTCGGCTACTCGGCCATGTCCGGCGTCATCGGCGGCGGCGGTCTGGGCAAGATCGCTCTGTCCTACGGCTACTACCGCTACCAGACCAACATCATGATCGTCTGCGTCGTGCTGCTGGTGCTCATGGTGCAGGTGTTCCAGACCGTCGGCACCTTCTGGGCGACCAGGAGCGATAAGCGCTTGCGGAAGTGAGAAAAGCCTCTCCCTTTGGGAGAGGTGTCACCGAAGGTGACGGAGAGGGCAAGCCCGGTGCGATGGAGCCGCCGCACAGCGATAGGCAGTATCTTTGCCAGAGAAATATTATCGCTGTGTCCGTGCTTCTCTGTCAGCGTCCTAGCCCTCTCAGGCGCATACGCGCCAGCTCTCCCAAAGGGAGAGCCTTTAGGTGCCTCCGGGCAGGGAATAAAATTTAACGAATCGATTCCCCGCAGGAGGCTCATGCTCCTGCGGGGAATTGTGCTATACAGACAAACCCAGTAAAGGAGTATGTTGCAATGAACCGTGATACCATCTGCGTGCAGGGCGGCTACACCCCCGGCAACGGCGAACCCCGCCAGATCCCCATCATCCAGTCCACTACGTTCAAGTACGCTACCAGCGAGGACATGGGCAGGCTGTTCGACCTCGAGGCCGACGGCTACTTCTACTCCCGCCTGCAGAACCCCACCTGCGATATGGTGGCGAAAAAGATCTGCGAGCTGGAAGGCGGCACCGCCGCCATGCTGACGTCCAGCGGTCAGGCTGCCAACT
>ENA-OQKC01000424-OQKC01000424.1-human-gut-metagenome-genome-assembly--contig:-NODE-424-length-18065-cov-4.541699_pt1 | contig 18065 bp, 19 predicted proteins | sample MGYA00242774_ERZ504790 | MGnify/ENA primary metagenome ERZ504790 (study PRJEB26092, sample SAMD00036419) | human gut metagenome | host: Homo sapiens | study: EMG produced TPA metagenomics assembly of...
GCAAGAGGAGGTACTTGGATATGTCGAAGCTGGAGGAGATGGACGAGCTGAGGGGAAGGGCGGAGGGCTAGAACAGGACGGGGCCGAGGACGGCTAAATCAATTTGCGAAAGAATCTTGACGGTACCACCGACTACCAACTAATATTTTTTCAGCCCAGGCCCCTGTGTACCGCGCGTCTAAGATCTTCAAATTCAGGCAGCCTGACAATCGATTCTTATAGCAGAAGCCCCCTTGGCCTTTAGTTTGTATACAAGTTCCGCACGAGCCGGAAAGACACTTAATGTGCTTTCCGTGCGAGCAGGACTGTTCGCAGTAGCAAACTAAAGGCCAAGGGGTCCAGTCAACCTATCAGCAGCGATTACTCAGCAGCTAGTTGAATTTGAAGATCTTTGAGGCAAGACGGTATAGGCCGAGTGTGGTTTTGTCTCCGGCCCGTCCGCGCAGATTGGTGAAGAACCCGACCACGCCGTAGCGGGCACGACGATACATGCGCTCGTCGTAGGCCTTCAAATCATTCCACAGCGTCTTTAGGCGCTCGTCGGCGCAATCTTCCTCAGAAAGCTTGGTGAGAACCGAGCAGATCGCCATCATCATGGTGAAGTAGCCCATCATGTACGAACGCAGGCGCGACGACTCGACATCGCTGTACAGGTGGTACGACTCCATCATGATACGCGTAACACGGAACTGCTGGTCCAGACGCTTGACCATCGTGGCCTCGTTGACACTCTGGCCCTCGCGACCGATAAAGTAGCGATAGAGGTCGATGTCGGCGTAGTACATGGTCTTGCAACGCGGCAACGGCACATAGGCGTAGATGTTGTCCACATAGAACGTGTGCGGCGGCATGGGAAGGTTGGACTCGCGCAGCACATCCGTGCGATAGCACAGGCTGTGCATGAGTAGGTTCTGGTACAGGCGGAAATGACCGATCTGATCCCAGGAAAAGATCTTTTTGCGCGGCAGGGCAAATTTGTAGCCAATAGCGGTATGCATGCCCTCGTAAACCTTCTCGTACACGTAGTTCGAGATAAACAGGTCAACGCGCTGATCGCGCTCTTCAAAGCCACGCAGAATCGACAGCATAGTCGAAAGAGCCGCAGCGTCGAGCCAGTCGTCCGAGTCGACGACCTTGTAGTAAGTGCCCTGTGCCTCGCGCAGACCCGAAAGGACGGCAATACCGTGGCCGCCGTTCTCCTGGTGTACCGCGCGAATGATACCGGGATAACGCGCCTCCCACTCGTCGGCCTTGGCGGCCGTCTCGTCCTTGGAGCCGTCGTCCACCACGATAATCTCGATATCGGTGGCGTAATTGCTCCCCTCCAAGATGGAGGTGATGCAATGGTCCATGTCCTTGGCGGCGTTATACGAGGGAATACCGAATGTTATGACTTTATGCATGGCAGGCGATAATCTCATCCGAAAGATCGAGGGCGGAATTGGTCACGGCGTCCATATCGTAGTAACGATACTCGGCCAGACGACCCACCGGGTGGAAGTTCGTCAGGTTCTGGACGCGCTCAAGATAGCGCTCATAGAGCTCACGGTTCTCGGGCTCAAGAATGGCGTAGTACGGCGTCTCGCCCGAGCCGGGCGTATAGGCCTTGGAGTACTCCTTCATGATGGTGGTCTTGCCGGGCAGGACCTGACCGGTCATGTTCTTGAACTCGGTAATACGCGTATAGTCCTCGCTCGTGGTGTAGTTGACGGTGCCCACGGGCTGGAACTGATCCATATCGAGCGTCTCGAACTTCATATCGAGCGTGCGGTACGGCAGCGCGCCCAGGTCGAGGTTGAACAGCTCGTCGAGTGGACCGGTGTAGACGATCTCGCCGCCATAGACCTTGCCGTCGATCTTGACGGTAGTCTCGTCGATCTCAAAGAGATCGCGGGCGTCCACGTCGCAGAACACGTCGATTAGGTCGTGGTCGAGCATGTGCTCAAAGAGCGCCGTGTAGCCCTCCTGCGGCATGCCCTGGAAGGGAGCTTGCGGGAAGTAGCGGTCATCATCGCCCACAAAGACGGGAACGCGGCCGGTGATCGAGGGATCGATCTGATCGGGCGTCTGGCCCCACTGCTTCATGGTGTAATGCAAAAAGACGTTCTCGTAGACGTAATCGGCGACCTCGGCAAGATCCGGGTCGTTCTTCTTACGCAGCTCCATAATGGGCACCTTGACATCCTTGCCAAAGGTCTCCACGAGCTTCTGATACAGCTCCTCGCCGCGCTCGTCACCAAAGGCGAGCTTGAGACTCGCATGGTTGAAGGGCACGGGCATAAGGGTACCGTTGATGTTGGCGAGCACCTTGTGCTGATAATCCGTCCACTTGGTAAAGCGCGACAGGAAATTGTGCACGCGCTCGTTAAAAGTGTGATAGATATGCGGACCGTACTCGTGGATCAGGATTCCGGCCTCGTCAGTGCAGTCATAGGCATTGCCCGCAATGTGGCTACGGCGCTCCAAAACGGCAACACGATAGCCGATGGTCTCGGCAAGACGGCGGGCGCAAACGGCACCGGCATATCCAGCACCGACGACAATCATGTCGTACGCGCCGGCGTTAAAGCCTTCAGGCAGGCCTGAGGTAATCTGCATCGATACTCCTTGTCAAAAGCCACGGGCTCGTTAGCTGGGCTTTTCTCGAACATTCTTCGAGACATATTTATCAGAGCGATTATAGCGCTAATGCGTCCTATAATGAGCTTGCCACACAAGGAAAGCTCAAGCACCGCGGCGTACATAATTGAAAGGTAAACCCGCTAGCAGCGGGTTTATTCGTGAACAGCCGGGTGCCTGGAGCTTAGCGAAACGCTTGTAAGGAGTAACATGAGCGATTTCCTAAACCGTATGAAGTCTGCCGCCAAGGCCGACCTTAAGACGATCGTCCTGCCCGAGGGCGAGGATCCGCGCACTATCGTCGCGGCCACCAAAATCATCGAGGAGGGCCTGGCAAAGATCGTCATCCTGGGCAACCCCGACGAGATCAACGTTCCCGGCGCTACCGTCATCGACCCGCGCAATGCCGAGAAGCACGAGGAGTACGCGCAGAAGTTTGCCGAGCTCCGCGCCAAGAAGGGCGTTACCATCGAGCAGGCTCGCGCCCAGGTGATGGACGCCACCTACTTTGGCACCATGATGGTCAAGATGGGCGATGCCGACGGCCTGGTCTCCGGCGCCTGCCACTCCACCGCCGACACCCTGCGCCCCGCGCTTCAGATCCTCAAGACCGCCCCGGGCACCAAGCTGGTCTCGGCCTTCTTCGTGATGTGCACCGACACCCCGCAGTTCGGCACTGACGGCACGCTGATCTTCGCCGACTGCGGCCTCAACATCAACCCGTCCTCCGACGAGCTCTCCGAGATCGCCATCGCCTCCGCTCACTCCTGGTCCACCTTCATGGGCAACGTTGAGCCGCACGTGGCCATGCTCTCCTACTCCACCATGGGCTCCGCTGGCGGCGAGGTCGCCAAGAAGGTCCAGGAGGCTGTGAAGTTCTGCAAGGAGAAGGCTCCCGAGCTCGCCATCGACGGCGACCTGCAGCTCGATGCCGCTATTGTCCCCACCGTCGCCCAGCTCAAGGCTCCCGGCTCCTCCGTTGCCGGCAAGGCCAACGTGCTCGTGTTCCCCGACCTCGAGGCCGGCAACATCGGCTACAAGCTGGTCCAGCGCTTCGCCGGCGCCGACGCCTACGGCCCCATCCTGCAGGGCATCGCCAAGCCGGTCAACGATCTGTCGCGCGGCTGCTCTGCCGACGACATCGTGGGTGTCGTGGCCATCACCGCCGTCCAGGCTCAGATGGCTGAGTAGCGGACATATCCCCTCGGGACCCTACAGGGTAAAGCTCTGAAAACGTCCTCGGACATGCAAGAAACCCCCGCTGCGCACTTCGTGCGGCGGGGGTTTCATGCGTCCTGCGGAATATTTTCAGAGCTTTACCCTGTAGGGTCCCTGCCGCCACGTAGCAATCAGGGAATCCGGGGTGGACGGCGGCTTGGCTACGAGCTGGAGCTGAAAATCTGAATGGATGGGTGCCGTTGCTGGGAGCGCAGGCGTTGCTGATGATGATCACTTTGGAGATTGAAAGGCCGGTGGGCTTCGGCGGTTGTTGTGCCGGAAACTACATCCCAGTTTGGAGGCGGATTGTGGGATGTGGCTTCCGCTTGGGGCCTGTTTGGGAAACTTTGGGACGGAATTTTGCTTTATTGTGGGTCGCACTTTCCGCAACGTGCCTCAACCGGAAAGCGTGTCCCAGTATTTGCGCTCGAAATGGGATGGAGTTTCCGTCGTCCGCCTGCTAGCAAAAAGGCCTCCGGAGCTGCTGCTCTGGAGGCCTTTCGGTTTACTTGCAAATGCGCACGTTAGTTGTTCTTGGTCAGACGCTCGACGTCGTGGGCGATCATGTATTCCTCGTCGGTGGGGATGACCATGACCGTGACGGCGGAACCGGCGGCGCTGATGACCTGCGGGCCGTTGCCCACGGCCTCGCGGTTCTTGTTGTTGTCGATGCGCACGCCCAGCCACTCAAAGCAGTCGCAGAAGGCCTTGCGGATCGACCAGTCGTTCTCGCCGATACCGGCGGTAAAGGTGATGGTGTCCACGCCCGCCATGGAAGCGATCATTGAGCCGGCCTGCTGCATGGCCTTGTAGGCAAACATATCAAAGGCGAGCAGGCAGCGCTCGTCGCCCTCGGAGGCACGTGTACGGATGTCACGGGCATCGTTGGAGATGCCCGAGATGGCAAGCAGACCGGACTGCTTGTTCATCATGTCGTCGACTTCCTGGTAACTGTAGCCGCCCTCGCGCTGAAGATAGCACACGGTGGCCGGGTCGATGGAACCGCAACGGGTACCCATCATCAGGCCGTCAAGCGGCGTGAGGCCCATCGTGGTGTCGCGGCACACGCCGTCCTCAATGGCGGCAAGCGAAGCACCGTTGCCCAGATGGCACGAAAGCAGGCGGTGGCAGCGCGAGCCCAGGATCTCCTTGGCCATCATCCACTCGTAGCGGTGGCTCGTACCGTGTGCGCCGTACTTGCGCACGTGGTACTTGTCGCACACGTCCTTAGGCAGCGCGTAGGTGTAGGCGACCTCGGGCATGGTCATGTGGAACGAGGTGTCGAAGACGGCCACGTTGGGCAGCTCCGGATACTTCTCGCGGCAATATTCGATTGCCGCGGCCTCGCCGTAGTTGTGCAGCGGAGCAAGCGGTGCCACCTCAAGAATCTTGGCCATGACCTCGTCGTCAACGACTGCGGAATCATCGAAGTGCCAGCCGCCCTGAACGATACGATGCCCAATGCCATCGATCGTAAAGTCGGTCTTCTCGAGCTCCTCGAACACGCGAGCGATAGCAGAGCGATGATCGGGGAAGGGAACCTCCTCGGTCTGCTTGGCGCCACCGTTCTCGGAATGACCAAAGATACCCATGTCCGAGCCGATACGCTCACAGTTGCCCTTGGCGAAAACCTCGCGGGTATCGGTATCCAGAAGCTGATATTTAAGGCTTGAGCTGCCGGCGTTGACAACAAGTACGTTCATGAGACTCCTTTGCAGTGCAATACGGTCGACGCAGACCTCTTAAGGCGACCGCATTTTAATAAGAAGTTATCACATCTTGATAAATAGCTATCAGGTATATCGCCCAACGAGCGCAAAAGAGGGGCTGAACGGCACTTGGTCGTCCAGCCCTCCCTCTTGCAATTACTTGCCGTTGACGATGCGCTCGACGTCAGAAGCGATCATGAACTCCTCGTCCGTGGGGATGACGAAAATCTTGACCTTGGAATCCTTGGCAGACAGGCACCAAGCGCCATCGCCACGCAGGGCGTTACGGGCATGGTCCATCTTGACGCCCATAAAGGCCAGACGGTCGGCAACGCCAGCGCGAACGGCCGGAGCGTGCTCGCCGATGCCGGCGGTAAAGACCAGGGTGTCCATGCCGCACATGGAGGTGGCCATCTCGGCGGCCTTAGCGGCAATCTTGTAGACGAACATATCGAAGGCGAGCTGAGCCTCGGGGTCACCAGCAGCGGCGAGCTCCTCAACGTTGCGGCAGTCGTTGGTCTTGCCACCGGTCACAGCCAAAAGGCCAGACTTCTTGTTCATCATCTCGTCGACCTCGTCGAAGGTGTAGCCACCCTCGCGCTGCAGGTAGCACACGGTAGCCGGGTCGATGGAGCCGCAGCGGGTGCCCATCATGACGCCGTCGAGCGGCGTCAAGCCCATGGTGGTGTCCATGCACTTGCCGTCCTCGATGGCGCACAGGGAAGCGCCGGAGCCGATATGGCACACGACGACCTTGCGGGCCTCGCCGTTGGTCATCTCGGCGACCTTCTTGGAGATGTAGCGATAGCTGGTGCCGTGGGCGCCGTACTTACGGATGTGCAGCTTGTCGCAAACATCCTTGGGAAGGGCGTAGGTCTTGGCGACCTCGGGCATGTTGAAGTGGAAAGCGGTGTCGTAGACCGTGACGTTGGGCAGATCGGGATACTGCTCCAGGCAGTACTCGATAACGTTGGCCTCGGGGTTGTTGTGCAGCGGCGCCAGCGGGGCGACCTCGCGAATCTTGGCGAGGACGTCCTCGTCGACGAGGGAGGAATCACCAAAGTACCAACCGCCCTGAACGATACGGTGGCCGATGCCCTCGATCTTGACGCCGTTGGCCTCAAGGTCCTTCAGGACGACCTCGATGGCGACCTTGTGGTCGGGGAACTCGATGTTCTCGGTCACCTTCTTGGAGCCATTGGCAGCATGGGTGAAGGTACCACCGGTAAAGCAGACGCGCTCGCAGGAGCCCTTTGCGGACACCTTATGGGACTTGGTGTCGATGACCTGATACTTAAGGGTCGAAGATCCCGCGTTGACGACCAGAACGTTCATGTGTCTCCCTACTAACAGGCGGTGTGGCGCCGCCAGGTTACATACGCTTCAATAATAAACCCAAACGCCCTCGCGCTCGGGTTTATTGCGTTGATATATAAGTTATCGGTGCCTAAATACTCATGGCCTTTGACTTGTAAGACGAAATAGCGCGGGGATATACACCAGGGAAGAAATCCCGAGCGCAACAAGCAATACGACTCGAATGCCCGCGATGCTGCTCAACGCAGCATTGAACAGATAGAAAAGGATGGCACCCACCGCCACCATCTGGCTTTGGACCGAAATCAGTGAACAGCGCATCGAAGAATCGACAGCATTTTGAAAAATTGAGTATTTAATTGGAGCAAATAACGAGTACGCGACCGTCTGCAGTACATAGAACACGGGCAGCAAATAGACCGGAGTAAAGGGAATCAAAAACAGAGCAGCCAGGGAAAGGCGCACGATGCCGCAAATACGCGCAAAACGGCCCTTGTCGACATGAGCAATCACACTGGGCACAATAAGCCCCATGGAGGCCGAGGCAAGAAGCTGGACCGCAATGATCACACCCGAAGCGACGGCATTCATTCCGCGACCCGCAAGCAACAGTGAGAAAAAGTCTTCCAGGGCGACAAAAGCAAATGCCTGAGAGCAGTCCATGATGAACGCTGAACGAAGAATGCCGTTACGCGCAATAGCGGCACCGATCATCTTCGGGCTAATTCCACGCTTAGGTGTCGCTGTAGTGTCCCCTCTTCGCATCTCAGGAATGCAGACAACGACAACCAACGTCAACACCATTGCGATGATATCTGCCAAAAGACCAATGAGATACGCGCCAGCGGACGAAATGAAACCGCCCACACAAGCGGAGAGGGCATAAGAGGCATAGAAAACAAATCGCTCAACGACATTAAGCCTTACGAGCTGGTCCAGAGAGACGCTGTCAATGTAAATCGCTTCCATGGACCCGCTCATACATGCAGCGGCAAAACCTTTGAGAGCAAACGCGCCGATTAAAAGCAGAGGAGAACGGACGAGAAGCAGGGCGGCGTAGTATCCAAGCATCCCCACGACGCCAACGAGACCACTTGTCTTTCGTCCAAACCTATCGGCAATATAGCCAGTGGGAACTTCAAGGATGAACTTGCTCACTTGATATGCAATCATCATGCTAGAAATCGCCACCATCGAGAATCCGACGAATTCAAGGTAAACCGTCAGAAAATACAAAATGGTGCTGAAGTTCGACAGAAAAACAAACGTCATATAAAGCAAAACCGTACGGTTTTTCATGCTCCGCCCTCCAAGAGTCAACAATCTAAATCGGAATCTTGGAAAAGCATGAGGGCAAAGCCGTCAGTCATGTGTTACAAGGCGTCAACATTCACTTGACGACACGAGGCCAAATGGCCTCACGAAGCAAGATGACGCAATAGGTGAAGAAATACCGTCTGGTGTCGATCGGTCCAGGCATTTTGTCGATAGCAAAAGTAGATGGGCAAGGCTACGTCATGCGAACCTTCAATAGAGTACTCGCTCACTTCCGACCCATCTGATGCGAGAGAAGAGCCAGAAAAACCCAATATCAATCCCCCGGCTTGAAGAAACTCAGCCTGCGCTCTGTTTCCGTATTCGACGTCGCGGAAGCGGAAATTAACCAGCTGAGCTTCGGGGCATTGATTGATCGCATTGAGACAGGGCGACAAATTAATGGGAACAGCTAACCTGCCGCCCAGTAACTCACGAACGGTCATAGCACCCACAGATTGATGACCCGCTGGGCACGAAAGAACCTTGAGCTCCTTTTCACCCAAGTATTTCGAAGAAAGGACACTGTCCCTTGGTTCCTCAAATGAGATGGCCGCATCCGAAATGCCAAGCACAAGTGATTCAAAGCATGTAGCCGTTGGCTGATGCCACACATCAAGGTGAATCTGAGGGTGCGAGCTTTCAAACGAGTCGTACCAGTTTTCGGAAAAAAGACGCCCCCGCCCGTGAAGACAGGGGACGTAAAGACGAAAGTGGCCGTCGGGCGAAACGCCACCGTTCCCCGATTGGGTGTACTTTTTGAGATCGTCGACTTGTGCCAGGATCACGCGTGCACGACGCGCAAATTCTCTGCCCGCCGGAGACAAAACAGCCTCCCCCGCCGATCGATTGAGCAAAACGATCTGATACTCAGACTCCAGTTTCTTAATTGCCGACGAGACAGCCTGTGGGCTCACGTGAACGGCGCGAGCCGCTTTGCGCACGCCGCCGTAGTTCGCTACCGCTTGAAGGTATTCGAGTTGAGAAAACTGCATAGGTTACTCCAAAGGCAGCCAAGGCGACGGGCCGTGCGTCCTCAGATGAGGTTCTCGCCCAGGTTCTTGCCGCCGAGGACGTGCATGTGGAAGTGCATGACGGTCTGACCGGCGTTGACGCCCTTGTTGGAGATGACGCGGAAACCGTCCTCCAGACCCTTGGCCTTGGCGACCTCCTGGATGGCGTGGGCCATGGCGCCCATGGTCTCGGCGGGCACGTTATCGGCGATGTCACTGTAGTGCTTCTTGGGGATCACGAGCGTGTGGACCGGCGCCTGGGGATTGAGGTCGTCGAACGCGATGACCTGGTCATCCTCGTAGACGACGGTCGAGGGGATCTCGTGGTTGGCAATTTTGCAGAAGATGCAATCACACATGGTTGGTTCCTTTCTCACAGACCAAGGTAATTATATTTGGTCGGGATGGTTAGAACGAAAGGTTGTCGTCGGTGTTGGCGGCTTCGCCGTCGGCGAGCACGTCGTTGCCGTCGACGTCCTTAAGGAGCACCGAGACCTTCTGCTCGGCATCGGACAAGCGGGTACGCAGGCTCTTGAGGAGCTCGACGCCGCGGGTATAGCTCTCAAGCGACTCCTCGAGCTCCATATCGCCCGATTCCAAGCTGCGTATGATGAGCTCCAACTCCTGCGAAGCCTGCTTGTACGTAAGCTGCTCGACCGGGGTCTTCTCTGCCATATCTGTTTCCTTTCCTAAAGGTTTATCGCTATGAAACGCGGTCTACTCGACCGTATTGACCGTTGCTGCCACGTTGCCGTCTGCCATGCGCACGCGGATGGCGTCGCCGGGCTTAAAGGTCTTGGCGCTCGTAGCCACACCATCATCGCTGTATGCGATGGAATAGCCACGGGCAAGCACCTTGAGCGGCGACAGGGCATCGAGCGACGCAGCAGCTCGGCCCAGGTCGGACGCGGGTTTGCTGAGCATCGTACGTCCCTGATGCTCCAGACGGGAACTCGCAAGCGTGAGCGCATGGCGCTTGCCATCGAGTCCCGAGGTGCTTGTAGCCAGACGCTCGGGCAGGCGTTCAAAGCTGGATCGGAACGCCCCGACCGAGCGCGTTATGGCACCGGACAAACGATCGGCCGTCAAGGCAAGCTCTGACTCACGACGCTCGACCATAAATGTCGGATCGTTGAGACACGGGCGGCATGCGGCCGCATCGAGCGCGTCGCCCAAGCGAGCCGTATAGGTATCCCAGGAACGACGGCCACGCTGATCGAGCATCTCCAGGTCGACCTGGGCCGACCCAATCATCGATGCCATCGCGGCACCCAGACGCTGATGGCGCGCCTCGAGCACATCGGCCAACTCCGTCATGGCCGGCGCCACCGATTCGGCCGCCGCCGTGGGCGTGGAGGCGCGGCGGTCGCTCACCATGTCGCAAATCGAGGTATCGGGCTCATGGCCAATGCCGGTCACCACGGGCACAGGGCAAGCCGCCACCGCGCGGGCAAGCTCCTCGTCGTTAAAGGTCATGAGGTCCTCGAAGGAACCGCCACCACGCACCAGCAAAATACAGTCGGGCGCTGGCGTAATGGCAGCGGCGCGGCGCAAGCCTTCAATAAGCTCTGCCGGCGCACCCTCGCCCTGGACCTTTGCGCCCACGCAGACGAGCTCGACGAGCGGGTTGCGTCGGCGCAGCGTACGCTTGACGTCGTCGATTACCGCACCGGAAAGCGAGGTGACAACCGCCACGCGTGAGCAGAACACCGGGATGCGGCGTTTGCGCGCTTCGTCCATCAGGCCCTCGCGGCGTAGCTTTTCGGCCAGTTGCGCCACTTGTTGACGCAGCAGACCCTCCCCCGCCAGCGAAAACGAGCGAGCGACAAAGCTCATGCGGCCCGTAGCCTTATAGAGATTGAAGCTGCCCTTAAAGCTCACCTGCATACCGTCGCGCAGATCGAACGTGCGCTTGAGATAGGCACCCTTCCAAATGATGCAGTCAACGGCGGCCGAATCGTCCTTGATCTGGAAATAGCAGTGGCCGCTTCGGGCGTTAGGACCACGAAAACCCGTGACCTCGCCCAAGACGCTCAGCTGCGGAATGGCATCGAGCGCACCGGCGGCGATCTCCACCGCCTGGCTCACGCTGAGCTCCTTGCGCTCTTGCTCGTCCGAACCGTCGAACTCGGCGGAAACGGCATTACCGGTTAGGTTCCAGCCTGCCACGCAGCCTCCTTCGTTATCGAGCACAGAGGCTCCGGCCCCGTGCGAAATTAAGTCCAACACATAGTACAGCGCCGCGAGGACACGAATCCCCGCGGCGCCTGCCTGTCCCATTTGTTATCGGTTGGAGTTTCTGTTGTAGCGAGCCATAAGGTAGAGCAACTGAATGATCGAAGTGAGCGCTGCAGCCACATAGGTAAGCGCGGCTGCCGTCAGTACCTTCTTGGCGCCGTTGACCTGCTTGGAGCTCATGCCCGACTGCTCGATGTACGCCACAGCACGTCGGCTGGCGTCAATCTCGACAGGCAACGTAACGAGTTGGAACAGCACACTAAACGAGAAGAAGATCAACGCGAGGGTCGTGAGCCCGGCAATGTTCATAAACAGGCCCAAGAGTAACACGATGGTCCAGGTGTTCTGGGTAAAGTTGACGACCGGCACGAGGGCGGTACGCACTTTCATCATGGCATAGCCGCTTTGACGCTGGGCGGCATGGCCCGCCTCGTGGCAGGCGACGGCAACGCTTGCGACCGAACCGCCCGAACGGTTGGCATCCGACAGATACAGGTTGTTGTCCTGCGGGTTGTAATGGTCGGTGAGCTCGCCAGCGACACCCTTGATACCCACGGCGCTACAACCGTTGGCATCGAGCATGCGGCGAGCGACTGTGGCACCCGTATCGCCGTCCGAGCGAACCTTGGACCAGGTTTTGTACGTCGAGTTGATATAGTTCTGTGCGGCAAGGCCAAGCACCGTGCAGACAAGAACAACCAGCAGGTACAGCGGGTCGATGCCAAAGCCGTATCCATAGTAATAAGGCATGCGAATTCCTCCGAGTCGAGTTACACGTTGGAGGCATTTTACCCACTCAACCGGCTAGGCTTCCCTACAGGAGCTCGATTTTGCCGTCCTTCACCGTCAACCCCATATTGCCGGAAAGCAGATCGTCCAGGCGCGAGCCCACAAGCTCAAAGCGCCAACCTTCGCGCAGGCGGCTCTGCTCGGGATGCTCAATGTAGTCGGCCAGGTCATCGCGCGAGGCAATGACCGAAGTCGCCACGCCCGAGCGCTCGGCAACCAGGCGGATGAGCGCGTACATCAGGTCCGTCACACTCTCCAACTCCGGCGAAATCTGACGGTGCCCGCGCACCATGAGCGGCAGGCGATCGTGCGGGCAGCTCGCGCCGCGCTTGATGGCCATGAGCGCACCGTCCACGTCGCGCTCCCCCAACTGATCGGTACCGCGGATGCTACGGAACTCCTCAACGCGCACGGGATTGCGCTTAACGAGCGCAAGCAGCGTGTCGTCGGACATGACCCACTTGCGCGGGGATGTTACGGCGCTCGGCGCGGTCCTCGCGCCAGGCGGCGAGCTCGCGCGCGATGCCCAACTGGTGACGGCTGCACGAATTGATGCGTTTGACCTTGCGGAACGCCTCGTGGCGATCGGCGCGGATAGTGCGACTCGGTCAGCCAGCGGGCGCAGCTCGTCGAGCACCCAGTCCACGCGGCCCAGCTCGCGCAGGCGGCTCGATCATCTCGGTATAGGCGACAATCAGGTACTTGACGTCATCGATCGCGTACTCAATCTGCTTATCGGTCAGCGGGCGACGCGACCAGTCGGTCAGTGACTCGGTCTTGGGCAATGAGACGCCGCAAAACGCCTGCACGAGCGCGCCGTAGGAAATCTGCTGGCGCTCGCCCAAAAAGGCGGCGGCCACCTGCGTGTCAAAAATCGGACGCGGCAGCACGCCTACGGTATGGAGCATGACCTCCATATCCTGCGAGCAGGCGTGGAAGACCTTGATCACACTCTCGTCGGCCATAAGCTCGGCCAGCGGCGAGAGGTCGTCGATTACCAGGGGATCGACCGCGACGCTCTCGGCAGGGGTGGCAATCTGAACCAAGCACAGACGCGGATGGAACGTGCGCTCGCGCAAAAACTCGGTATCGACGGCAATCGCGTCGAACTTACGGGCGCGCTGGCAAAAGTCGAGTAGAGCCTGATGTGTGGAAATGTACATATCAACCCATCGAATAAGGTTAGGCCCGAAAAACACGGGTAGGATATCGGCATTGCCTTACAACTATACTCGGTTAGTCACAGAACGGGAACGTAAGTATGCGCTGCCTTATCATCCACAACCCGGCATCGGGCCCCAGCTCAGATGAAATCTACGCATTTACGCACGCCCTCGCGCAGGGCGGCGACGAGGTCGTGATGCGCTTTATCGGCGATGGCATGGAGCCCGAGGACGCCGTGGCAGACGTGCGCGAATTCGATCGCGTGGTGGTCTCGGGCGGCGACGGCACCGTCTCCAACGTGCTCGACCAGATGCGCGGATGCGGTGTCCCCACGCTCGTCTTCCCCTCCGGTACGGCCTGCCTGTTCTTCAACAACATCGGTAATGCCCCCGAGGCGGCGGCGCTTGCCAAGGCTTGCCGCGCCGGTCGCACGGTCAAAGTGGACATGGGCGAGCTCTTTTGGCTCGACGAGAACGGCAACGAGAAGCGCCACGGCTTCATCATCATCGCCGGCTCGGGCTTCGACGCCGAGATCATGATGAAGGCCGCCCCACCAAAAACGACATCGGCGAGATCGCCTACTTCCTCTCCGCGCTCGCCACGCCCAATCCCACGGTGGCGCACTTTACGATTGAGCATGACGGCATTGTCGAGGAGCTCGACGGCATCTGCTGCATGGCCGGCAACACCTCGGTCATCCAAAACGACATCAACCTGTTCCCCGACTGCCGCATGAACGATGGCATGGTCGACATTGCGATCATCGAACCCGTGCGCACCGTGCAGCTGCTGCCTACTGTGATCACCGCTGCGCTTGACCCCGCCGGCAAGGTACTCGGGCGCCCGCAGTTCAAGATCATCCAGACCAAGGAAGCCAAGATCACCTGCACCCCGTCGCTGGGCATGCAGTTCGATGGCGAGATTATCTCCAGCAATTCGGGCGTCTTTGGAGCCCGCGCGCTTCCGCAATGCCTCGACCTCATCGTCGACGAATTCTCCCCGCTCGGAAAATAGGAGGACCCTATGAACGACAATCCCCTGCTCGGCTTTATCATCATCGTTTTGGCCATGCTCGTCGGCTATGCGATCAACGTGATCCACCGCCGGAAGAAGTAATTCCACATTGGTATGATATTCATCCAATTATCGTCTCCCCTGCTGTTTATGCATTTGCCAAACAGCAGGGGATTTTCATTTCAGGCATTCCCAGCTACTTTATTCGGCTACAGTAATTACAGGGCGTCTTTATTAAAGTAAAGCTCCAAACTGAGTACAATTAACCGCTCGTCGCATATTTCATCACGCTTATCGAGTAAGTGTCTTTCATAGATGAATATTGTTTCCAGTTCGTTACGCTAATGGGGTGTCTTTATTGGCTGAAGCCCTCTGGCGACAGAGGGCTTTCGCACGCTGGGAGGGAAAATGAGGAAAATTCACCCCGTCAACGCGCTCAAGAAGCTAGGCATAGGCCTCGCCTTTGGAGCTGCAACCATCATGTCCATGCCGACATCTGCGCTCGCCTGCACGCAGATATACATGGGCAAAAACTATACGGCCGACGGCAATACGTACTACGGCCGCGCCGAGGACTTTGGCAAGCGCTATCTTAAGCACTACGGCATCGAACCTGCCCACGAACCTGGCTTTAAGTACAGCTCGATTGAATCTGCTTTTGAATACACTTCGAACAAGCCTACCTATCGTTACAGCTATGTACGCGACCACCCCTCCAACTGGATGGGTCGCACCGACGCCTATTCCGAGGCCGGAATCAACGAGAAGGGCGTCTCCTGCTCTGCCACGCTAAGCACTTCCTATAACGAGGAGGCCGATGCAGCAGACCGCATCGATGAGAAAGTGGGTCTGGGCGAGTACAGTTACGGCAGCATCATCCTGGGCGAGAGCGCCACGGCCCGCGAGGGCGTCGAGCTTCTCGGCAGACTGATCGATGATCAAGGCGTCTGCACCAACGACCAGATCATCATCGCCGACAACAACGAGACCTGGCTGTTCGCCACACTTTCCGCCCATCAGTGGATCGCCATGAAGCTCGCTGACGACGTCGCGTCGCTCAACCCTAATATCGGGAGCCTCAACTACGATGTCGACCTTGATGACCCCGAGAACTGCCTACACTCCGAGGGCATCGAGTCCATGCCCGTGGAGAAGGGCTTCGCCAAATACTCCGCTGACGGCAAATTCGATGTCGCCCAAACGTATGGCGAAAGCCTCGCCGATTCCGGCGTAAACCAGTGGTCCCGCTATGTGCAAGGCCGCGATTATTTTGGTAGTCAGCTGACCGAAGGCACAGATTACGACATTATCACAGTAAAGAAGGATGGAAAACCTGACCAAAGGGAGCCATGGTCAGCGAAATCTAGCCCCTGTCTTCAGGCCTGGCAAGTCTGGCTGGAGCACCTTTGAGACTGATTCGTGCCTTTGGACAACCGCGGCGAGAACGTCCCTGGCCTCAACGCGAACACTGATGGTGTTTATTGCATCGGCAGCGAGCGCAACACCGAGATCAACCTCTTCCAGATTCGTCGCGGGTATGACCCCGAAGTCGCTACCATCCAGTGGGAAATGCTCTCCCGCGCCGCGTACTCCGTCGCCATCCCGTTGTACTCCGCTCTGATAACTGAGGTCAGCCCGTACTTCAGCGATCAGACCGTCTCCTTCGATCACTGCAACCAGACTGACGTCGTGTACAACGAGGAGCCCGAGAACTCAATCAACTACGTCCTCATGGACATCAGCTCGCTCTGCTTCGAGAACCCTGACACCCTTGGTGTCAGCGTCCGTGCCTACCTCGATGCGCTCCAGAACGAGCTTATCGAGCAGAACAAGGAAGTTGACGCCGCCATGCTGGCCGAGACGACCACCGAGGGCCGCACCGCCCTGGCCAACAAGGCCGGCAAGGCTGCTACCGAGAACACCTACAAGAAGTGCAAGGCACTGCTCCAGGAGATGCGCGCCTATCAGAAGGCCGAAAACTTCGACCAGCCCTTTACCCCAAGCGACCTGAACACCGAGACCAACGGCCTCAAGGTGTCCATCACCTACGCCAAGGATGCTCTTGCCACCGATCCGGTCACCCCGGATCAGCCCGGCACTCCTGAGCAGCCTGGCACTCCCGAGCAGCCCGCTAAGCCCGAGCAGCCCGCTAAGCCCGAGCAGCCCGCTAAGCCCGAGCAGCCGGCCGCCAAGCCTGAGAAGCCTGGCAAGTCCGACACCACGACCACGGTAACCACTAACAAGACGAACACCAAGGGCGGCCTGCCCACCACTGGCGATCGTTTTGATGGCCGCATGGTGGCCGCATTCGCCATCGCTGGCGTTGCCGTCATCTCCGCGGGCGGTTACTTCCTCTACCGTCGCAATAAGGAGTAACGTCCTAGCTGTGCGGGCGAGGCAGCAATGGCAGCCTCGCCCGCTCAGCCCGCTCTTTTGACCGGCGGGAAACCCGCCTGAAATCTTTTCAAAAAAGATTTCCCCGCACACACTTTGCTGTGTTATAGTGCAGCGCAACAGCAACTAGGTGCGACCGCGCCATGGCATCACGAAAGGAGCCACCGACATGAAGAACACGATGAAGTCTCTTAACAACTGGTGGTGGCGTGATGCGAATACGATCGGTCGACAGTGAGTCCCTCACGCCTGTTTTTGCGCTCTAGGTGATTGGAAGGCCTCCGGTTTCGACCGGGGGCCTTTTTCTATCTCGAGCCCGATCGCATTCGCATCACGCGCCTCCGCTTTTCTCTTGCACTCCCATTCCAAAAGGATTTTCACCATGTCTCAGAACACCACCGCCACCCAGCCCCGCACCGTCCAGACCGCCGACCGTGGCAAACTCGATGTCCGCGCCCTCGTCCTGCTTGCCATCCTGCTCGCCGCCGGCTTCATCCTCAACTTCACCGTCGGCAAGGCCATCTCGGGCATCTCGGGCGGCATGATCAGCCCCGAGTTCATCATCTCGGCCTTCTGCCTCACCATCCTGGTCGTTCGCCCCAACATCGGCCAGGCGCTCGTCATCGGCCTCATCTCGGCTGCCGTGATCCAGATCACCACCACTTCGCCGTTCGTCGATTTTGCCGCCGAGGGCATCGCCGCCATGCTCATGGCCGGCATCGTCAACGCCGCCGGCAAGAACGGTCAAATCAAGCCCGCCATCGCCATTGTCGCAACCTTCCTGACCACATTTGCCTCCGGCGTCATCTTCATGGTCATCAAGATGGCCATGCTCGGCGTGGTAGGCGAGCTCGCCGCCGCCATGCTGCCCGTCGTTGCCATGACCGCCGTCTTTAACGCCATTCTGGTCGGCGCCCTCTACCTGCCCATCCAGAAGGCCCTTAGGCTCAACTAACCCGCTCGGCTTTACGAGCCACCCCATCTTGGCGTTAATTCGTCGCTCGCGTACCCAAGTACGCTTCGCTCCTCTTTCGCGCCAACCTGGGGCCCCTCGTAAAGCCGTCTCCGTGCTTCACCACCAAAGACTGTCCCAAACAACGAGCTTTTGGGACGTTCTTAAACGACTGGTCATTTAAGAACGTCCCCAACTGACTATGAAAGGTATCCATGGAAACGATCATCAACGTCGACGATGTCTCGTTCTCCTATGGCACGCAGACCGAGCAGACGCTCAGCCACATTTCGCTCAGCGTGAACAAGGGAGATTTCATCGGCA